>CEUN01434758.1_pt1 | contig 56226 bp, 49 predicted proteins | sample 361501 | NCBI WGS metagenome assembly CEUN01 (sample SAMEA2622801, study PRJEB7988) | marine metagenome | biome: marine biome (ENVO:00000447); feature: marine epipelagic mixed layer (ENVO:xxxxxxxxx); material: "saline water (ENVO:00002010), including plankton (ENVO:xxxxxxxx)" | depth 120 m | reverse complement strand
GCCGCAACTCGTGTTGATTCTGGATCCCACGAGGCATCTCGTTCGACTATTGCCGGGGTGACAAGAATTTCTCCAGATGAGATTTGCGGGAGCAGTTCGGATTTGAGCGAGTCAGATCCGTATCTCTCGATGATCCATACTGAGATTGACGATTCGACTAGAGGAGTTGGTGCCAGGTGCGCTCCTAACTCCTCAAGGAGAACGGCGAGGTCACTAAAGGTAAGACCAGCTCCGCTGTGTTCTTCGGAAACAGTCAGAGAAGACCAGCCGAGATCGACAACGGATTTCCATAGTGTGGATATTGCCTCGTCATCACCACTGGCAATCACCCTAACTACTTCGGGAGACGAGTTTTGCTCAAGAAATTCGCGCGCTGAGGATCGAATTAGTTCTTGAGTTTCTGTTAGTCCGAAGTCCAAGTCTGGTTACCAATCAGCCACTATTTTCTGGGCAGCCCAAGTCCGCGTTGAGCAATGATGTTCTTTTGAATCTCGTTCGTGCCAGCAAGAATTGGTCCCGATGTGTAGAACATTCGGAGTTTGAAGAACCTGCCTTGAAGCTCTGCCTGATTCGACCCAGGTTCGAGCACGCCGTACATACCGAGCAGTTCGAGACCATAATCGAGTACCTTTATGTACGTCTCCGTGGCGACAACCTTGCTCATGGATGCTTCGGACGAGGGAATTTCACCTTTGCCCTGTCGATACGAAACGTCGTAGCACATGAGTCGCGCTGCTTCGACTTCCACTTGGAGCTCAGCGAGCTTTCTGCCGACCGTGGGATCTGACTTCAGGGAATTTACTTCTGAGTCTTCACTTTTCACGTAGTCGATCAGTTCTTCGAGAGCTGCCCGTGCCCATGCTGCGTAGTCGATTCCGGAACGCTCGAAATTCAGGACTGTCATTCCCGCTCGCCAGCCGTCGTTCATGTCGCCAATAAGGTTTTCCTTCGGAACTTTGACTTGATCGAATACGACCTGGTTGAAGCTGTGAACTCCCGCCATGTTGATGATCGGGTTTACTTCGACGCCCGGTGCTTTCATATCGACCATGAGCAAGCTGATTCCCTTGTGAGGTGTTGCATCAAGGTCAGTTCGAACCAGCATGAACATCATGTCGGCGCGGTGAGCTAGCGACGTCCAGATTTTTGCGCCTGTAACTTCGAAATAGTCGCCTTTGTCGATAGCTCGAGTTTGCAACGAAGCGAGATCGGAACCGGAGTTGGGTTCTGAATAGCCCTGACACCACTGAATTTCGCCACGAGCTATTGATCCGAGATATTTTTTACGCTGTTCTTCGGTACCAAACCGCATTAGCGTCGGACCGAACATTCTGGTTCCGAAGCGATCGTGGCCCGGAGCTCGGCGATACGCCATCTGTTCGGCAAAGATGGTGTTCATCATTGGCGACGAGTCAGCGCCACCGTACTCTTTTGGCCAGCTCATTACGAGCCAGCCGCGTTCAGCAAGACCTCTTTTGATTTGCTGATTTAGTGCCCAGTGATCATCGCGCGATTCGTCGGCGGGCCCATGCCAGTCTTCAGGGAGCGCTTCATCGAGGAAAGAACTGAGTTGGTTTTTGAATTCTTTTTCTTCAGTGGTGAAGTCGAAGCGCAAGGTGTGATTCTCCGCCCGTGTAATCGGACGGTTCCGATTGTTGAAAGATTAGCTTCTCATCGAGAGGCAAGTCACGGTTTTTACGATTCCAGGTACTCCGTGCATACCGTCGCTAATCAAATCGCCAATGCTTGGCAGGTCATCAGCCTCGGCTACGGCGATGATGTCCCACGGACCCGTAACGGTATCGACTGAGTTCATCATGTCCATTCCCTTGAGCGCGACTGAAACGTCCTTAGTTTTGCCAACTGCGGTCTCAATCAGGATGTATGCACGGGTAGCCAAGCGATTTCTCCGTTTGCGCGTTGCGCCATCGTATTCTGGTTACGAGTGGAGTGTCAAAGAGTCGTTGCTTTTTAAACATAGAAACCTGTCTTGGTCGAATTCGAGACAGGTTTCCTGCGTCAGAAGTGATTCATCTTTTTCTCGGTTTACATGGGCACTTCGAGTCGGTTCACAGCACCAGCTGAGCGTGACTCGAAATACGTTGAGTTGTGAATTACCGAGTTGTAAGTGCCTGTTCGTCGATCGGTCTGAGCGGCTTTCGCTGCTTCAAACGTCAAGCGTTGAGCCTGTGCTGGATGCTCTGATCGTGCGGATACTGGTCTGGCGTCGGCAGCTCTTCGTGGTGCGAGATTTTGAGTCGGACGGGCTGTCTTCTCGTTAAGCAACGGTCGAATCTTACTCTCTTCAGCCTTTTCGGGTTCGAACTGGAAATTTGAGCTCACGGCAAGGAGTGTGAGAATCGTGACGCTGGCTCCACGAGGGGCATACATCCCGGTCTCCCACTCACTAATTGTCTGCTGCCGAATGCCAATTTCTCGGGAAAGCGCAGTTTGTGAGAGACCAAGGTGAGTACGCAGGGCACGGATGTTGTCCGCTTGCCACTTGAAGTCGGATGGAGGTGCTTGTCTTGTCAACATGACTAGCAAGCTACGCCGGTTTATTTTTCAAGCCCTAGCGTTTTTTCTACACGCTTAAACGATTTTTATGAGTTTTTTTGTTTTTGTTTCTAGCGAGTAAAGCCCGAGATGATCAGTTGTAACTGTCCGTCTCAAGCAGATCAGGTTGTTTACTGGAAGCTACTCGAAAGTGAGCATTGATTCGAAGTGTTCGTTGTCCTCGAATGGTCCTACGATAGAGAGCACAAGGTTTTCAGCTTTGATCACACGCTGTGCGGCTCGCTTGATGTCTTCCATGGATACAGAAGATATTTTGGCGAGGATTTCGTCGACGGTTTCAACGTTGTCACGTAAAAGTTCCTGGATTCCGAGGAAGCTGGAAACCGCACGGCTCTCTTCCATCCGAAGCATCATTCGTCCCTTGGTGAGTTCTAGGGCTTGCTTCCACTCGGTTTCCGTGACGCCTTCGCGCATTTTTGCGAGTTCATGAAGAATTACCGGGATTGCCTCATCGACTCTAGCGGGATCAATGCCTGATTCGACGACAAATGCTCCGGTGTCGCTCAAAAAGTGCGCACCACTGTGAATGTCGTAAGCGAGGCCACGGTGTTCGCGTACTTCTTCGAAAAGTCGACTGCTCATCGTTTCGCCAAGAATCACCGACATGATCGAAAGAGCGTGTCGGTCTGGATCATCAGCGGCGAGTCCAGGCAGGCCAAACGCAACATGCGCTTGCTCTGTGGGACGGTATTCGAGAGCTACCCTTTTTTGTGGCTGCTTTGCCTCGTACGGGAACATTGGAAGTATTTCACCGTCGTGAAGTCCGCCAATAAGTTCGCTTACCTGATCGACCACTTCCTTGTGATCGACGTTTCCTGCCACCGCGATGACTGTGTTCGACGCAACGTACTGAGTTTCGAGATATTTGAGCATATCTTCTCGTGAAATTGCTCCAACCGATTCCACAGAGCCAGCGATATCACGGCCCAGTGGTTGATCTGGCCAAAGTAGGTTGTCGAGCATCATTGAAACTCGCGCACCGGGTGAATCGTGTGAAGCCCTGATCTCTTCGTAGACGACTTGCTTCTCTTTGGCGATGTCTTCGTCCTTGAATAGAGAATTCAAGGTCATGTCGGCAAGTAGGTCGATGCTGTCGCGATAGTTTGGCTGAGCGACACGGCACCAGTAACCGGTAACTTCCCGATCTGTGAATGCGTTGAGAGTACCGCCAACGCCTTCAACAACCTCAGAAATTTCGCGTGGTGTAGGTCGTGATTCAGTTCCTTTAAAGAGCATGTGCTCGAAGAGATGAGACGCCCCCGCAAGTTCCGGGGTTTCGTAACGTGACCCCGCACCGAATAAGAAAATAATGCTTACTGCGTTGGTGTGTTGGAAGGTGCTTGTGAGAACTCTCAGACCGTTGGGAAGGACGGTTCGGTCAAACGAACTGGTTACGAGCGACTGGGTTTCGGATTTGGTCAAGTGAGTTCTGTTGCTTTCGTTCGGTAGAGTGATTTTCGTGCATGTTCCACATTTTGTGAACGCAGGAATCAAGCGTAGATGTGGGATAGTCGACGGTCAAACATATACGTTAGATACCGTCGGTTTAGACTCTCATGAGTCGTTATTTAGATTGTTGACGTACAGAGAACAACAGAATCTGCTGCGCCCGGTCAGGTCGCACCGATAGAATTCCTCGTCATGCAAAAAGCTCAGAGTGCAGGGTCTGGTCAGCAGGCAGCTCCTGCATCGAATCCGGAAATAGGCGGCACAGCCGCTGCGCCGACGCCGGAAAATGAAAAATCAACCCATTCGGTCGCAAGCGATAAAAGATCGTCAGTTCGTCGCGTCCCCACGCGAATACTTCTTGCTCTGATTATTCTTCTTGCTATCGGACTTAGGTTGTACGGGATCAACTGGGACCAGGGCGGTCTATTTCATCCCGACGAGCGAGCGTTCCTTTCTCAGGTTTACGATCTGCAATTTCCAGAAGGCGATGAGTGGGCTGATCTGACCGATCCAGAAGCCAGCACGCTAAATCCAGGCTCGTTCAACTGGGGCAGCCTGCCGCACTACGCTCTAAAGATCGTTCACTACGCTGTAGCTCCTTACAAGTGGATGAGCCTGTTCGATCTTCGTTACGCGGGAAGAGCTTTATCTGCATTGTCTGACCTCGCGACCGTTTGGTTGGTGTTTCAGATCGGACGATCAGTATTCAACAATCGAGTTGGTCTGCTTGCCGCACTGTTCTCGGCGATCGCCGTTCAGCAAATACAGCTGAGTCATTTCTTCGCAGTCGATACGTTCATGACGACGTTCATTGTCGGGACGATCTACTACTCGATTCGTGTCGCCGAGTACGGTCGAAGGCGCGATTCGGTTATTGCCGCAGTGATGTTCGGCTGCGCGGTGGCAACCAAATTCTCGGTTCTTCCGTTGGCGGTAGCGCTCGTTTTCGCCCACTTGATATACGCAACCTCCCGGTCTGGCGATCGATACAACGCGGGTGGACTCAGCGTCATGGATATTGCAATGCGGCGTGGAATCGCTTTACGCAACGTCGTGGTTGCCGGTGTAGTGGTACTTGCGGTGCTTGTTGTAACGCAGCCGTACATGTTCCTAGATTTGAAGACCTATATCGACAACATTTCCACACAGGGCGAAATGGTGCGTCGAGAAGTCGACTTTCCATTCACAAGGCAGTATGAAGACACCTCGAAGTACGTTTACCAAATCGTTCAGCTAGGTACCTGGGGATTAGGTCCGATTCTGGGCGTAACGGTATGGCTTGGGCTGCTCGCGTCGGTGGTAGCTGGGATTCTGGCGCAACGTAAGGCTGACCTTGTCATCCTTGCATGGGTGATCCCTTACCTGCTGATCACTGGATGGTTCGACGTAAAGTTCATGCGGTACATGCTGCCTATCACACCGTTCCTGATTCTTTACGGGTCTCGCATGCTCTGGTGGCTGTTCGAAATCATCAAGTCGCTACAACCGGATCGACGCTGGTTACAGGCGTTGCCTATAGCAATAGTACTGTTTTTCACCGCGCACTATTCGTTCTCGTTCATGAACGTGTACGCCGGGCAGCATCCGCTCAACGGCGTTTCAGAGTGGCTTGAGAACAACGCCGACTTGGGCGACAAGGTTGTTCAGGAGCATTGGGAAGAGGGCATTCCGAACGTGGTTTGGCTCGATATGCACGAACGGGCAGAGCTATACAACGACGAGAGCACAAGGAAATTCGATCAGCTGGCTACGTTGATATCGGACGCTGATTATTTTGTTTTACTGAGCAATCGTTTGTATGCAACGATCCCGCGATTGCCAGAGCGTTACCCGGTCACAACAACGTTCTACGAGAAGATGTTCAAGGGTGAACTCGGGTTCGAGCTTGTCCACGCCGAGGGACGACATATTGGCGGGCTGGGCGTCGACTACTACGAAGATCCGTTCGCTCGACTCGAATTCGGCCCCCCTGCGGGGTTTGAGAGACCATCAGACGGGACTATTACCGCCAGTTTTGGTTGGGCAGATGAAAGTTTCTCCGTTTACGAGCACCCGCAAACTTTCATCTTCAAAAACGTCGATCAACACTCAGACCGACTGCTGAAAACCCAAATAGGTGCATCGAGCGAGGCACTCATCGACTTCAGGCGTGCCGAAGTTGGACTATTACTTTCCGACGAAGCAGCCAAGATTCAACAGAGTGGCGGTACCTGGAGGTCGATCACGTTCCTGAGGTGGTTGCCGGACTGGCTAACGCCGGTGGTCTGGTATCTGGCTGCGCAACTGTTTGCGCTGGTTGTGCTACCAATCGCGTTCGTCGTGTTTCGACCGTGGCCGGATCGCGGGTATTTGTTCGCCAAGCCGCTAGGGCTCTTGCTTGTTTCGACAACGGCGTGGCTAATTGTGAGCGCAGGGATCCTTGAGTTCAGCTTTGGCGCGGTGCTGCTGGCTTTAGCCGTGCTTGCCGTAGTCTCGTTTGGTTTTGTCCGAGCGACCGGAAAAGATCTCTTGAATCACCTGACATTAAACCAAAAGCGATTCTTGAGGCTTGAACTTCTACTGTTGGTCGGATTTTCAGCTCTTTTGCTAATACGTGCAGCTAATCCCGACCTTTGGCACCCTTGGAAGGGTGGCGAAAAACCGATGGACTTCGCCTACCTGAACGCCGTAGTGAAGAGCGCCACGATCCCACCATATGACCCATGGCATGCTGGCGGATATTTGAACTACTACTATTTCGGACAGTTCATGATCGCCACGCTGATCCGATTCACCGGAATCGTTCCCTCTGTCGCTTACAACCTCGCCGTACCACTGCTGTTCATGCTGACCATCGCTGGGGTTTACGCGTTTGTTCATGGACTTGCCGAAATGACACTTCGGGCTCGACAAATCCCACCATGGTCGAAGAATTCGCCGGTTGCTGCAGGTCTGCTAGCAATTGTTTTCGTTTCGATAGCAGGGAATATCGACGGTCTTCTTCAAGTGCTCGCCGGTGTTGGTCGAACGCTGTTTCTGGACGAGCCGTTTGGCTTCTTCGACTTCTGGCGGAGCTCGAGAATGATGGAGCCAGGATCCCCTGGTAATGAGATCACCGAATTCCCGTTCTTCACTTTCCTTTTCGCAGATCTCCACGCCCATTTGATCGCGATTCCAATCGCGATCGCTGCTCTCGCTGCAACAATCGCGGTGTTCTTGCGTATCGGAAGGAAACGCCCAGCCTTGGAGACGTTGAGCGGGTTATTTATCTTGGGTGTGTTGCTGGGTTCATTGAGGACTATCAACGCCTGGGACTTTCCGACTCAACTCTTGATGGCAGGCGGATTTCTCGTGATCGGTCAGTTGCTCGTAACCGACAAATCCATCTTCGAACGACTGTTCCTCGGAGGTATCTCAGCTGGATTCGTGTTGGCGGTCGGTCACGTTGTATATTTGCCGTTCCACTCGAATTTTGAACTGTTCAACAATGGAGTGCTTCGAAGCGAGTTCACCACGATCCTGTGGCGATACCTCGTCATCCACTCAATTTTCCTATTCGTCGTGATCAGCTGGCTTGTCTACGTTTGGCGAGAACGACTCGGTGAATCACTCGCCGTTCTTAGAAGTGGACCTGCACCCGGGTCGGGCATTTCCGCGTGGGGATGGAAAATTGTCCTGGTTTTAGTGATGGCAGGAGTCGCGGCTCTGGCACTTACGGGCTACGCCACGATTGCTTTCGCAGTGATCGTAGGTGCTTCGACACTTGGTGCTGGTTTCACAGCAATTCGTTCAGGATTGGCGGAAGCGAGGTACATGTTCGTAGCCGTTGGTATGGTCGTGATGGCAATGGCAATCGCTGCTGGGGTCGATATGTTCACCGTCAAAGACGACATTGGGCGTATGAACACCGTATTCAAGTTCTATTTGCAAGCATGGGTGCTACTAGGAATGGCTTCGGCGTACTTCCTATGGTTTCTCGCAGGCGCCGGAAAACTTTCGCTCTCGAAACTGGGACCGGCTCGTGGGGTTTGGCTAACTGCGCTTGCGGTGTTGATCGTTGGGGCGATGGTTTACCCGATTCTCGGAACCCGTGATCGGAATGCCGAACGATTCGGGCACAGCGGACTCGCGTTGGACGGCATGGCGTACATGGGGTCGGTGACATACAACGACCACGAAGGTCAACTTACTCTCAAACATGACTACGACGCCATCACTTGGATGCAGGAGAACGTCGAAGGTTCCCCCGTAATTATCGAGGGTCTAAGCGACCAGTATCGATGGGGCAACCGGGTTTCTATTTACACGGGACTTCCAGCAGTTATTGGTTGGGATTGGCATCAACGACAACAGCGTGTTGAATACGCCTACACCGTTTCGAAGAGAAGAGATGAGGTTGATCAGTTCTTTACTTCTACTCTGCGGCGCGATGCACTTGAGGTTCTTGATAAATACAACGTGAAATACGTATACGTTGGTGAGTTGGAGCAGGCGAAGTACCTTGAGCAGGGACTGAAGAAGTTCGATCGAATGGCTACAGACGGGCTTGTTAAGGTGTATCCAACAGAGGCGATGATAGCTGATGGTCTAGAGACGCCTGTGGTGATTTATGAGTACACGCCTTAAGGCTAATCGACTTTACGTCTCCTTCTTGCATGCTTAGCCAGTTGGGATTGCGACAAGAACTTTAAAATTCGATGATGTTCAAGCTCTGAGCGGAACTCTCGCAGAAATATTTGATATCGAAGCCCTCAACAAGGCATTTACTGTTTTGATTGTTCAGATTTCACGGCACAAGTCCAAACTGCGATCTCGTGGATTCAATCAATCTGATCTAACAGCTCGAGGATTGGTGAAATAGTTAAGTATGGGGATTGCGCCGAAAACCACAGTCAGGACAGTCGCGACAGATGCACAGTCCGAGCAATCTAGCCCGGCTGTCAAAAAAGAGCGGTGCAAGGCGTATTCAACGTGGTTACTAACCATGAGAACACTTTGACTGGAAAACGAGTGCTACTCATTGATGATGTGTTCACTACGGGAATTACGATCGATTATGCGGCAGTATCGCTTAAGCAAGCAGGTGCTGTATGGGTTGGCGCCGCTGTGCTTGAAGTTCAACCGATCGGTTAGATGAAATGAGAAACGAATGCCGCGTATAAAAGCCGTTTTATTTGACATGTATGGGACGCTGGCGGGGTTTGACCCACCTCGCGAGCAGATCCAGCAACAGGCGGCTTCGAAGTTTGGACTGGATGTTAACCGAGATGGTGTCGATGCCGGTTATCACCTTGCCGACGAGTTCATGACGCGCCAAAACTCGACAAAGCCAATTCGAAAAATGAACGGCAACGAACAATGGACGTTTTTTTCACGGTACGAACAACTTGTCCTTCAGGGTGCAGGTCACGAGGTTGATCTGACTCTTGCGGGTGAGATCTGGGCTGAGGTACGCAAGCAGGAGTACCGGATTGTTCTTTTCCCGGACGTTATAGACGGCTTGGCGCGGTTGCGTGGCTCAGGATTTGTCGTTGGGGTAATTTCGAACATGAATTCGACCAGCGACCGACTCTGTGAGGAAATGGGCCTAACAGGGCACTTGGATTTCGCTGTCACATCTGGCGAAACCGGAGTTGAAAAGCCCGATTCATACATTTTCAAAGTTGCACTTGAGAAAGCGGAAGTAACTGCTTCAGAGGCGGTGGTTGTCGGCGACCAATTGGAATCGGATATTCAAGGGGCGGTCGCAGTTGGAATAAACCCGGTATTGATCGACCGTTTCAACGGCCACCTTAACTACGTAACTCACCCCAGAGCTACAGATATGGCGTCAACAATATCCATAATTGCCGAGATGAACGCCGAATAATGCGTATTATCATCATCGTAAGTTAGTGTAAGAACCGTACCGTAGGCGAAGCCAACAGTTCACAAACGCTCAGAAAGCTATTTGAAATGAAAATAGAACGAGTCGAATCTAGACTTGCCGGAAGCAGCCAGATCGTCCGGATAATTACAGATACGGGACTGGTTGGTGTCGGGCAGTCGGCTTGCTGGGGTTACCTGGAAGCTACAGACGCAGTTGTAAAAAAGTTCGCTGACTATCTTGTTGGCAAAGATCCACTCGATATCGAACATCACTGGCAGTACATGTATCGAATGGGACCGTTCCGCGGTTCTGTGGTTTCAGGTGCGGTAAGCGCAATCGATATCGCCTTGTGGGACATCAAGGGCAAGTCGTTAGGTGCACCAGTTTGGCAACTTCTTGGCGGTAAGACTCGCGATAAGATTCGTTTGCACTTATTGATGGGTGGAATACGTCCAGATGCGGCAGATCAAGGCACGACCGCCCAAGGCCTTATGTTGAACGCTCGAGATGCCACCGAAGAAGGATTCACGGCAATTAAGACCGATCCGCTTCCGGACGGATTCCAGTCGATGACCCTTCCACGTCTCATTCACGACACTCGAGAAAACGTCGCGGCAATGCGAGAAGGCGCGGGTCTCGACGTCGACATCATCCTAGAAATTCACCGCAAACTCACTCCGATGGTGGCCATTGCGCTTGCCGAACAACTGGTCGAGTTCCAGCCGATGTTCTATGAAGATCCTGTTCAGATTGACTCGATCAAATCACAAGCCGAAGTAGCCCAGCGAACGACTTTGCCACTGGCTAACGGTGAGCGAATGCATTCGATCTGGGAGTTCCGAGAAATGTTCGAAGCTGGCGGAAGCCAGTACGCTCGTCCAGATGTAGGTCTCGCCGGTGGTATTACGTCTGTGAAGAAAATTGCCGGAATTGCAGAGTCGTATCACTCGGCTCTTGTTACCCACAATTTCCTCGGCCCGGTGATAACGGCCGCCGCATGTTCGATCGACGCCAGCATTCCTAACTTCCTCACACAGGAATGGTCTCGAGAAGACGAACAACCGTTCAACGCGATGTTTAACACCGCCTGGAAAAGGGAAGGCGGATACATACCCGTTCCTGATTCCGTGGGCATTGGTATTGATCTTGAAGTAGATGGCTATCGGTCGCAGCCTTACGAACCTCGCAATCTCCAGCTGATTCCAATGCGAGAAGATGGATCGGTCGGATACTCGGTTTAGGCTTTCAAATTTGTGAGCAGCGAAGTTTGGATTTGATTATTCGCGACCTCTAGCGATAGCGAGGCTGGCGCTATACGCTCCTAAGATACGTTTTATTGAACTGGAGTGAATCGTGCCAGACGCCTCTACAAATCCACATCGTCTACCCTCGTTCGTCGTCCCCTCTCATTACCGAATTACGCTCGAACCCAATCTCGATGAAGCCACGTTTGCCGGAAACGTAGAAATAGAAGTCGAGATTGGGCAGGCGACCGACAATATTCAGATCAACTCGGTCGATTTGCAGATCTCATCGGTTGTCGTGCGAGACGCCGTTGGTGGAGAGACCGCTGCTTCCGAAATTGCTCACGATGAAGATATGGAGCGTGCGACATTCACGTTCGACTCCGAGCTTTCGTCAGGTCCGTACACCATTGTCGCCGAATTCACAGGGATTCTTAATGACCTGCTCGTCGGGTTCTATCGATCCGTATTTACTGACGATGACGGTATCGAGCACACGATCGCTACGACCCAGTTTGAAAGCACTCATGCCCGGCGGGCGTTCCCATGTTTTGACGAACCGGCATTCAAAGCATCGTACGGCGTAACACTCGTTGTTCCAGAGGACCAGTTCGCAGTGTCAAACGGTCCAGAGATCTCCAGCACGAGCCTGGGCGAGGGTCGAAAGTTGGTCGTGTTTGAAGACACCATGGTCATGTCTACATATCTCGTAGCATTTATTGTTGGTCCGTTCGAGGCGACTGCTCCGGTCGATGTGGATGGAGTTCCGCTACGTATCGTTCACCCAATTGGTAAAGGGCACCTGACTGACTATGCGCTCGAAGCCGGATCATACGCACTGCGCTTCTTTAACGACTACTACGGAATACCGTACCCGGGTCAGAAGCTCGACATGGTCGCGGTTCCGGACTTCGCTTTCGGTGCAATGGAGAACCTCGGTTGTATTACATATCGAGAGGTTCTTTTGCTAGTCGACAAGTCACGTTCGACCGAACCTGAACTCCTGAGAGTTGCCGATGTGATTGCTCACGAGATAGCTCATATGTGGTTCGGTGACTTAGTAACTATGGAGTGGTGGAACGGAATCTGGTTGAACGAGGCATTCGCCACTTTCATGGCAACTATGTGCTCCGATAACTTCAACCCTGATTGGGGGCGCTGGAACCAGTTCAGTCTCGAACGATCTATGGCGTTCGATGTTGATTCACTCGCTAACACTCGACCGATCGAGTTCGAAGTACTTTCACCTGTCGATGCTGAAGGTATGTTTGATCTGCTCACTTACGACAAGGGTGGTTCGGTTCTTCGAATGCTCGAGCAGTACCTCGGCGAAGAAGAGTTCAAGGACGGAATTGCCTATTATCTGAACAAACACAAGTACGGAAACACCGAAACAAACGACCTGTGGGACGCAATCGAACATGTAACCCAGCAGCCTGCCCGCCGAATCATGGACTCATGGATTTTCCAGAAAGGGTACCCTCTGGTTAGTGCGTCAATTTCCGATGACGGCTCAACAATTTCTCTCACTCAGGATCGATTCCTCTACACCGGAGGTGATTCGGCTGACTCGACAATATGGTCAGTACCAGTTGTATTGAAGGTAGGTACATCCTCAGGTGTTGAGGAAGTTCGATACTTGCTGGAAGAGAAATCAGCAGAGATCAATCTTGATGCACCTGCCGATTGGGCTACTGCTAATGCCGGTGGGAGCGGATTCTTCAGAGCGCGCTACTCATCAGATATGCTTAAATCGCTCTCAAGCACGATGTTCGAGAATCTTTCATCGATCGAACGATACGGCTTAGTTGATGACACATGGTCGTCGGTAATGGCAGGTCGAACGTCTGCGTCGGACTTCCTCGACTTCGCACGCAGCTTTCAGGCTGAGATCGATCTTGATGTGTGGACTGTCCTTTCCGGCTGCCTGAGTTCGCTCGATAAGCTTGTTGATGGAGAGGCTCAACTCCAGTACAAGGCGGTGGTTCGCGATCTTGCTCAACCGGGTCTGGATCGACTTGGCTGGGAGCCTTCCGACAGCGATACCCCACGTGATCTCGAACTGCGTGGTCTGTTTATTCGGTTGCTTGCAAACGTTGGTGACGACGAACTCGCAGTTAAGAACTCTGTTGACCTGCACGATTCGTACTTGAACGACGCTGGTTCGGTTGAGCCTAACGTTGCAGCGGCTGTGACTGGGGTTGTCGCCGCCAAGGGCGATTCTGCTCAATACGAAGTGTTCATGGAGAAGCACCACAATCCGTCGACTCCGCAGGAAGAGCGTCGATACCAGTCAGCGCTTTCAGCGTTCCCAGGCGAAGCTGAAATGGATCGCACTCTGGCAATGACACTTGACGGAACGATTCGAACTCAGGATGCGCCTTATCTTCTGGCTGTGTGTATGCGGAACAAAGAGCAGGGCTTCAAGGCGTGGCAGTTCGTCAAGGACAACTGGGAGCAGGTCAACAAGGATTTCCCTTCGAACTCAATCGTTCGAATGCTCTCAGGTGTTACATCGCTGAGCGCTCCTGATCAGGCCAATGACGTTCTGGCGTTTTTCGAGGATCACGAGGTTCCGCAAGGTCAACTGACGTTGCAGCAAACACTTGAGAAGCTGCGGGTAAACGTCGCGCTTCGTGAGCGTGAGAGCGATTCGTTCATTAACAGCTTGACTAGCTAAAGACCAATGGCTGTTGTCCAATACACTAAATCACTCCCCTTAGTTGCGAAACCAGATGTCCTGGTGTGTGGCACGGGTCTTGCGGGTATTGGTGCAGCAGTTGCCGCCGCTCGGAACGGTGCCTCGGTTATGGCGGTTGACCGGATGGGGTTCGCTGGAGGTTTCTTCACGAACATCATCGGATCGGCGTTTGATGGCTTTGTTTACGAAGGGACAGGTAAGCCGGTTGTCGGTGGTCTTGTCTTCGAGATGCTCGAACGTATGGGGGTTGTCCAGTCGGGTCAGTCTCCCAATTTGTCGTACAACGTAAACGGTGATTTCACCGAGGTTGAAAAATATCCGGATCGAGTTATACCGAGAACCGATCCTGAGCGATTCAAGAAGGCGTCTGATGATGTGCTGACTGAGTCGGGTGTTCGACCCCTGTTTCACACCCAGGTATCGGATGTGATTGTCAAGGGCGAACGGGTTGACACCGTAATAGCGAGCAACAAGGACGGCCTGGTAGCAATCAAACCCAGGACTGTTATTGATGCTACTGGCGACGCGGATGTTGCGGCATGGGCAGGCTGCCCATACGAAAAAGCAGAGTCGCTCCAGCCTATGAGCTTGCATTTCCGTATCGGTTTTGTTGAGCTAACTTTTGAGCTTCGTCGTAAATGTGCAGCGGTTCTGGAAAAAGCGCGTGCAGAAGGCAAAATTGGTCTGTACGGCGGTCCGTGGCCAGCGACGTTCTCTGGCAGAGACATCTATTTCAACGTTATTCGCACTCCTGGCGACGCGACGAACCCGGACGACTGGACGAATGCCGAAATACAGGGGCGTCGGGATGCCTAGAAAATGTTTGAACTGTGGAAAGAGGCGCTTATTGAGTTCAAAGATGCCTACTTCTTCACCAGCGGACCAACCGCTGGTTCGAGGGAATCAAGGCGAATTGTTGGTGACTACACATTGATCGGAGACGATATTCGTACTGCAAAACGACAAGACGACGTCGTGGTTCTTGGTGCCTGGCGAATCGATAAACATCCCCAAGGCGAATCGGGTTACCACAACATGCCTATAGTCCCGCCGTACGATATTTCATACAGAACTTTGTTGCCACAAGGAATCGAGAATCTATGGGTTGCTGGTCGATGCCATTCTGCAACTTCAGAAGCACTTGCTTCGAGTCGAGTTACGGCTAACGCGATGGGAATGGGACAAGCAGCGGGAACTGCAGCGGCAATTTCACTGGCACACGACGGCCATTCGCGTAATGTTTCGATAGGAGAGTTACAGGACAGACTAGTCGCGGCTAACGTGATCCTCGATTCGGCATCGGCCATGGAAGGTTTGCCATTAGAGAAACTAGGGACGGAGGCGGGTGATGACCACTGGAAGTGATCAAAACCATAATGAGCCTGAACTTAACCTACCCGCACTTCCACCGGTGATATTCGGGGTGCCAGTGTTTGTAGGTGCGCTGATCCACATATTCATCTGGCGCAGCGAAATCATTGGAGGCATGACAGGAGTTGTCATTGGCGTAGTGCTAGTTCTGGCAGGAATACTGCTTATCGCCTGGGCGTGGCGAACCATGATAGCGCATGGCGAGCATCCGGAGCCAGGTGAACCGACGGAAACGCTTGTCATGACAGGTCCGTTCAAGCGTACACGGAATCCCATTTATTCTGGATTCCTGCTGATCGCCGCCGGGATCGCTATCGCGTTTAACGCAATGGCAATGTTGATCTCCGTTTTCTTCGGTGTGGCTGCGTTAACTGCATTGGTTATTAGGCGGGAAGAGGCGTACCTGGCTCGCAAGTTCGGCGAAGCGTACACCAAGTACGAGCGAAACACCGGTCGCTGGATCTAATCGGCGCGTTGGGTTTGGGACGCGTGAGTGTGTTGGAGATCCTGAAAATGAATTCAGGATGATATTCCGCTGTTTTGTTATTTGGCGGGGGCTGTTTCGGGCCATATGCGTTTTGAAATGCCGGTGCTTGGTAGCGCAATTGCCAAAGCAGCAATCACTCCCATTACGAGGCTGATCCACATTGCAAGATTGTAATTACCGTGCATGTCGTAAAGTTGACCCGCCAGCCATACTGCACTTGATGCACCGAACGGCATGACCATGAACATAGTGCCGTAAATCGTTCCTAACCTCCGAAGACCAAACTCGTCAGATGTGACTGTCCCGGTGAGCGATATCACAGAAGTCCAAGAGCTACCGATGATTACGATTCCAGCTATAGCGAGCGGTAGGGTTGTTGCCATGAGTATCACGGCGTAGCCAAGGGCTCGCATTCCATACGCGATCGAGAGTAGCGGGCGTCGACCAAAACGATCAGCTAAGTAGCCGAATCCGAGTCCCCCGGTCAGTCCCGCAATACCAACCGTCGCGAGGGCAAGCGCACCCTGTACAGTAGTTGCACCTAGATCTGTCGCGTAGGCGACGAAGTGGGCATTCACGAAGCCCATTGTGTAGCCTCATATGAAGAACCCGAAGGTAAGTCGCCAGAAGAGTCCTGTACGGCACGCTTTACCCAGTGAAAGTCCAATGTTGGGATTTGCAGACCAACTGCTGAGGTCGGTCTCGTCAAGCTCTCTACCTTCGACGTATCCGTCGGCGTGTTGTCCGGGTTTGGGTCTGCTGCGGAGTAGAAACAGCACCAGCGGGAGAATGAGGACAAGAAGGATTGCGCCGAGGATCATGTAGCCCTCGCGCCATCCTATGTAAGCGACAGAAATCGCCGCAATCGGCACCAGGGCGGTCTCGCCGGCCGCTGAGCCAGTACCGGCTACTGACATTGCAAGAGCTCGTCTACGGGTGAACCATGCACTTACGATCTTTGCGACGGCACTAGGTGACGCAAGCGTAAAGCCGATCCCCATGATTACGAATGTGACGTAGACATGCCAGAGTGTTTCGACTCGGGACATCACGAGCAGCGCGAGGCCACCAATTAACACGCCAGACGCAGCGACCATTTTCGGGTCGTAACGGTCAGCGAGCAGTCCAGCCAAAGGTCGCAGTCCACCTGTTGCGAGTCCCGCGAGGGCAAGCGCCCCTGCGAGCGAGCCTCTGCTCCAGTCGAACTCTTCGGTAACAGGTTTCAGAAAAACGCCGAACGAGAAGCGTGAACCGGCGCCACCGAACAGCATTAGCGCTGTGCCGAGTACGACTATCCAACCGTAGTTGATTGACCTGAGTTTAGTAATGGTCTGGAGTACCGGGATTTGAAATGGTTATTTAGATGGCATATATAAGGCTATCTGACCCCGGTTGTAATTGGAGATTTAAGTTGGTTTGAGTGATTTGTATTCCAACGAGAAAGGGGATGGCATTTGCCATCCCCTTGTTACGATTAGCTTTTGAGAGATTCCGATTACGACTTTGCTGCTGAGCAGACAGTGTCCATGATCATCTGGGTTGTGACGTAAGGGTCACAGTTTGCGTTTGGCCGGCGGTCTTCGATATAACCTTTGCCAGCCTTTTCGACCTGCCATGGGATTCGGATCGAAGCACCACGGTCGGACACGCCGTATGAGAACTGGTCGTATCGCTGCGTCTCGTGAGCACCGGTTAGTCGGTCTTCAACACCTGCACCGTAGTTGCTGATGTGAAGTTCCGGCTTGCCATCAGCGCCGAGAGCCTCAGCCGCAGCGACACATGCGTCGTATGACTCACGCATTTCTGTAGTTGAGAAGTTGGTGTGGCAACCAGCACCGTTCCAGTCACCTGCAACAGGCTTTGGAGCCAGAGTGGCTGAAATTGGCATGCCCTTCGGACCCTTGAAGTCCTCGGCAATTCGGTAGAGCAACCAGCGTGCTATCCAGAGTTCGTCAGCAACTGCCGGAGCAGATACCGGGCCGATCTGGAATTCCCACTGACCAGGCATAACTTCAGCGTTGATACCTGAAACATGGATGCCTGCGTAAATAAGTGCTTCGAGGTGAGCGTTTACAACTTGTCGACCGAAGATTTCGTCAGCTCCAACACCACAGTAGTAACCACCCTGAGGTGCAGGGAAGCCGTTGTCTGGCCATCCGAGAGGAGCAATGCCTTCGAAGAAGGTGTATTCCTGCTCAAGACCGAACCATGTGTCAAGGTCGCCGTACTTTTCAGCTGTAGCCGCGCACTTTGCTCTAGTGTTGGTCGGATGAGGGGTCATGTCCGTGAGAAGAGTCTCACAGAGAACGAGCTTGTTGTCGCCCTTGCGAAGTGGGTCTGGAGTGACAAGAACAGGGTTGAGAACAACGTCAGACTGGTCGCCGGCCGCCTGGTTGGTCGATGAACCGTCAAAGCCCCAGATTCCAGGCTCTTTACCATCTTCGATCACCTGAGCTTTTGACCGGAGTTTGGTGGTCGGCTCGGTGCCGTCAATCCAAATATATTCGGCTATATACACCATCTTGATTTTCCTCGTGCTTCTTTCCTGAAACTCGCATTATGAATCACAAAATTGTGTCGATCCGGCCAGCAAGTCCTGTTTCCGCAGCGGGAATTTTACTTGCAAGCTGCGTTGTCTCATAGCTGGCAACACGTGCCAACCAAATTACAGAGATATAAATTAGCCGAAATGTGTTTCAAAGGTGTTTCAATTTCTGAAATTCTTGAAACACGGTACAAATCTGACGAAATTCTCAAGAGAAAGTTCGACTTACAGGGCACGGAATCGCATAATTCGAACATGAATCAGAAACATTTGAAGGTGTTGGATGGCTCTGCGGAAGATATGACCGCGTGGCATCGCGCTAATTCGCCCGAGCAACTGGATTTGAGTGGAGCGGACCTAAGCGGACGCGATTTGCGAGGTCGAGATTTTTCTCGTGCCAACCTCGAACGCGCTGATCTATCAGGTGCGAACTTAGATGAGGCAGTGTTCTCCGAAGCTAGCTTGCGGCGTGCAAATCTTTCGGGTGCTTCGATGAAAAAAGCGACGCTTTACCGAACGAATTGCACTGGATCTGATGTTTCGAACGCTGATTTCAGTAGCGCTAATATGTATCGCTGCGTTCTTCGTGAGGCGAATATTGAGGGTGCAAATTTTCGAACTGCACAGATTTTCAAAGTCGCCTGGCCTGAAGGCGTTGATGTGAGGGCGCACGGATAGGGACTGATTTGATCCGCTCTCTCCTCATAGGAGAGAATTCGTTTATTAGCCCGTGAGACCGCCAGTGACCCTCATGAGGGTTTCCTGTACGAGTAATTCGTGATCCCACGACCGAAGTGGTTGTGATTCGCCTTTTATGTTGCGAACGAGCTCTGCGAATGTATCGACGTACCTGGGGCGATCCTCAATGTTCACAATGTTGATGCCTTTTTCGTAACCAGCCTGCGCTTCTTCGAGAGTTAGTTGGATCGTGTCGGCAGGTTCGAACGGCTCCATGATTGCGGTTCCCTTGGTCCCGTAAACCTCGAAGCGTCGAGCCATCGGACGGGCTTCCATCGCGGCAATATCCACAGTTGCAATGGCGTTTCCGTATTCGAGCACGCCGAGTGTGTTGTCCATAACGCCGCGGGTTTCAGAGGCAGCGTTCTGGAAGAAGTGGGTTACGCGGTTAGGTCGACCCAGCAACCAAACGATCTGGTCAAGCATGTGTCCTCCAAGGTCGTACATGATTCCGCCTTTGAAGTGAGCGTAACCCTCTCTACCAGTTTGTGTACCTTCGGGATTTTTCTCAGGCACATTGGTCGACATGTGTGCTCTAACCTGAAAAACTTGACCAAGGAATCCAGATAGCACCCACTCCGCAATACGCTCGAATCCGTCGTGTTTACGGAACATGTAGCCCATCTGGATCATAGTGTTCTGGTTGCGGGCTTTTTCCACGATTCTTTCGAATCGTTGGTAATCGTCTCCTGCCGGCTTGTCGTAGAAGACGTGCTTTCCTGCGTTCACGATCTCCTCGGTGAATCCTAGGCTTTCTTTGTTAGTTCCCTCTGAAGACACGCAAACCACGGAGGAGTCGTCAAGGAACTCGGACGGGCTATCGACGAATTTGACTTCGTTCCAGGTTTCGAGATTTTCGACCTGCTTTCGTCGTGCCGTATCTGGCTCGTAAATTCCGACTACATCCACTTCCGGATGATCGAGCATCACCCGCAATACTCCCTGAGCATGACCGTGCTTGGTGCCATACTGGGCCATTCGAAGTTTGTCGGACATATGGTTTGCTGCTCCAGCGGAAGTCATGAACTAATCTTGGACACTGAAAAGTGCCGACGCAGTTTACGCTGGTCATTGGGCGAGTTGCCAATGGGTTTTGGTGTCTTGCGAGAAGACTTAGGCGCTTCGAACTGCTTTGATGAACGCTCGAATGAGGTTCGCGTCCTTAACGCCATCGACTTCAACGCCGCTCGCGACGTCGACCCCCCAGGGTGATAGTTGGGATACCGCGCTTTGAACGTTTTCAGGATTGAGTCCGCCGGCGAGGAGAACTTTTTCGCGGTTCGCCACGGTTTGAGCAGATTCCCAGTTGAATGTTTTACCCGAGCCACCGAGAAAGCCCTTTGAAAAGCTGTCGAGCACGATCCCGTGCCCATCGTCGAGGAACGGCGAAACTTCAGAATCGACGTCGCTCGTTGACCATTCGGGTTTTACGAAGACCTGCTTGAATAAAGGTAGTTCGATTTTCGAGATGTAGTCAGCATCTTCATCACCGCATAGCTGGAGGTAGTCGAATCCAACTGCACGAGCGAGTTGGTTGACTTCAACTGGATCCTGATTTCTGAAGAGTCCGACGACTAGAGGGTCGTTCTGTGTTTTCTTGGTCCACCGGTATTCATCGAGAACCGCGATGCAGTTTTCAGCACTTATTTGGCGCTTTGAACTGTCGACGAAGTTGAATCCGAGAAAATTCGCGCCAGCGTCGGCGGCTGCGACCGCCGAATCAGAGTCGCGTAATCCGCAAATTTTGATTTGAGTGTTGGTGCTAGACACTGTGCTACCCAACTTCGACGGCTGACATTGCCTGGGCGAGCTCGCTTACGTCGTTTCCGGCTTTCATAAGCGACTCGCCTACAAGAACGGCTTTCGCACCTGCTTGTCCCATTCTTTCTACGTCAGCGGCGTTTTTCATTCCGCTCTCGGCCACTTTGATCCGGTCGTCGGGAATCTTTTTCGCGAGGTTTTCGAAGACTTCTAACGAAGTTTCCAGGGTCTTCAGGTTGCGGTTGTTGATGCCGACTACGTTTGGTTCAACTGCGCTAAGTCCAATATCGAGTTCCGGTTCATCGAATACCTCCACCAGTACATCCATGCCCATGGAGGTTGAGAGATTGAACAGGTCTGCGTATTGGCTTGGGTCGAGGCAGGCGATGATCAGTAAGATGCAGTCGGCCCCTGCAGCACGAGCTTCGTAGACTTGGTACTCGTCGACGATAAAGTCTTTTCGAAGCACCGGTACACGGGCGACCCGTGCGATTACGGAAACAGCAGCAAGATCGTCTATAGAACCAGAGAAATAATCGGGTTCGGTCAGTACCGAGATCGCCCCAGCGCCAGCGTCGCAGTACAAAGTGGCACGATTCGCCGGATCGAGATTGGGATCCATAGACCCCGCTGAAGGTGATGAACGCTTCATTTCGGCTATGAGCGAAATACCGCTCTTGGACGCGATGGTACGCTGCAACGAAAGTGGAGCGTTCGAGTTCTCAGCGATCGTTCGGACTTCCGACAGGCTCTTCTTTTTCTTAGCTTCTTCAATGGTGACGAGTCGCTTTTCAACGATCTCGCCGAGAATGCCTGGAATCTGAATCAAGACTGTTCCTGACTGACTTTGATAAGAGCATCGAGTTTGGCTTGCGCTGCTCCTGAGTCGATCGAATCCTGGGCCATTGACGCGGCTTCCTGGAACGCAACCGCTTTGCCTGCTGCCATGAGGGCTGTGGCGGAGTTGAGGACAACGACGTTTCTTCGAGAGGTTTCTGGCGCAACTGGCGGGTTGTGACCGCTGCCTACTCCTGCAAATAGATCTTTGATGATTTGCGCGGACTCTTCTGTCGACTCAACGACGAGGTGTTCGCGTAAACCTTCCTGAAAACCGAAATCGGCGGGTCGCGTCCGGCGACGCTTCAGTCCATCTTTGTTGATCTGGTAGAGAAGCGTGTGACCTTCGATATCTACTTCGTCAGCGCCACTTTCAGCGTTCACTACAAACGCATACTCAGTCCCGAGAATTTCGAGCGCCTTGGCGATTTTTTCGGCGAATTTGGCGTCGGATACACCGATCACCTGTCGCTTTACACCTGCGGGGTTAGTGAGTGGACCGAGGAAATTGAAAACTGTGCGAATGCCGAGTTGCGGTCGGAGAGGTCCTGCGAACTTCATTGCGGGGTGGAACGCCTGCGCAAACATGAAGCCGACACCCGCTTCTGTGAAACAGTTCTTTACCTGTTTAGGTCCGAGTGCGATGTTCACTCCGAGTGCTTCGAGCACGTCGGCGCTACCGGTCGAACCAGACATGGCGCGGTTGCCGTGCTTGGCAACTGGTACACCTGCTCCGGCGACTACAAACGCGGAAGCTGTAGAGATGTTGAACCAGTCGAGACCGCTTCCACCAGTGCCACAGGTATCGATCATTTCTAGATCGGTGTCGATGTGAAGTGAAACCTCCCGCATGATCGTCGCCATACCGGCGATCTCGGCTGGAGTCTCCCCTTTCATTCGCATTCCCGTCATAAACGCGCCGAACTGCGCCGGGGTAGCTTCACCGCTCATGATTTCGCGCATTGCGTCGGCGGCTTGATCCTGTTCAAGGTCAACGCCTTCGACGGTTGTCTGTATTGCCTGTTGAATGTTCATGGTGTTTCTCGGTTCAATTGGTGATATTTAATGGCTTACGGTGAGTGGTTATCCCGCTACCCGTGAAGGTTTGTCGAGGAAGTTTTGGAGGAGGTCTTTCCCTGCTTCGGTCATGATTGATTCGGGGTGGAACTGGACTCCTTCTACATCCAGCTCCTTGTGTCGGATGCCCATGATGATGCCATTTTCCGTACTTGCTGTTACTTCGAAGGTGTCGGGCACGGTGTCTTTCTCAATAGCGAGCGAGTGATATCGTACTGCTTCGAAGGGCTGAGGCAGGCCTTCGAATACGCCGACACCTGAGTGGTTGATAGGCGAAGTTTTTCCGTGTCTGATTTCGCCTGCACCGTTCACGACACCTCCGAACGCCTGAGCTATGCACTGGTGTCCGAGGCATACACCGAGAACCGGGACTTTGCCGGCGAAGTGTTTGATCACGTCGACCGAAATCCCGGCGTTGTCGGGAGTTGACGGTCCGGGTGAAACGACAACGCGTTCCGGGTTCAGTGCCGCCAATTCTTCGATCGTCGCTTTGTCGTTACGAACGACATGCACGTCGGCACCGAGTTCGGAGAGGTACTGGAAAAGGTTGTATGTAAAGCTGTCGTAGTTGTCGATTAGTAGAAGCATTTTTAGTCACCAGATAGAAGCATTGTCGCAGGTTGAGAAGTTTCGGTTGGGGATTGTTTTTCAGTTCGCCAACGAAGTTCCCGCATCGCTTCAGCGCGTGCGATTGCCAGAAGAGGGGCTTTGGTTTTCTGTATTGATTCGAGGTTTTCGGCTTCCGGATCTGAATCAAAAACGATTCCTGCACCACCCTGGACGTGGGCAGTGCCGTTCTTCAGAACGATTGATCGTATGATCGTTCCCGTGTCGATATCACCGTTTGAACCGAACCAGCCAATGGCACCGCAATAGGGTCCACGACCTTCCGGTTCAAGCTCAGCGATCATTTGGATTGATCTAATTTTGGGTGCGCCGGAGAGTGTTCCTATTGGGAACCCTGCTTGAAAGGCATCGATTCCATCTTTGGTCTCGACGAATTCGCCTTCAACGCGTGACACCAAATGCATGACGTGCGAGTAGCGTTCGATGTGCTTGAGCGACGTCACTTTGACGGATCCTGGTCGACAAACTCGGCCGAGATCGTTTCTTGCCAGATCGACGAGCATCACATGCTCTGCGGACTCTTTTTCGTTCGAAATCAAATCGGCCTCGTTCTGGAGATCTTCTTCAGCGGTGAGTCCTCGAGGTTTAGTGCCGGCTATAGGGTGGATCGATGCCACTCCATCAATTGATCTCAACATTAGTTCGGGTGACGCGCCGATCAACTGCATGTCGCCAAGATCGAGCAAGTACATGTAGGGCGAAGGGTTGTTGCTCGACAGTTGTTCGTAAATATCGACCGGTTCGGCGTTGGTTCGCGTTTCGAATCGTTGCCCAAGAACGACCTGGATCAATTCACCTTCGGTGATCGCCTTTCGTGCGGCTTGGACCATGCCGTGGAAGTCGGTTTTGTTAGAAGGCGTCGAGTGCGAAGTGATAGGCACTTCGTTCGCGGCTGCACCGCCCATTGGAGCGTCCAGGACTTTGAAAATTTGGTGAATGCGCTCAGTTGCGAAGCTGAAAGAACCGGATTTGTCTTCAAAAACCAGAATGTGAAGTTGATTTAGTTCGCGGTCGAAAATCAGAAGCTCTCTTGGTATGACGAATGCGGACTGTGGAGATCCGGTTGGGTCAATTGGAAGCTCACCAACGCTCGGTTCGAAGTGTTTTATCGCTTCGTAAGCAACGAATCCGAAAGCTCCGGATGCAAGCGAAGGGAGCGATTCCAATGGTGCAACAGTACGAGATTCCAGCAGGTTACGAAGTTCTGCTACCGGATCGACATCTCCGATTGGTTCGTCATCGCCAGTCCTGAGCACCGAATCTACCTTCGAGCAAACATACGCGTACCTTGACGCACCTTTTTCAGGAGACTCAGATTCGAAAATGAACGACGGGTCACCGGACAGGCCCAACACCCGGTAGGCTTCGATTGGACTGGTCGTTGCTGAATTGACGATTGCGTGGACAGGTACAACATCGAATTGTTCGAGTTTTCGGTCGAAGTCGTCAGAACTGCCGTTGATCAGCAGGTTAAACACCTGAGGACTCCTCGGCGTGATCAATAGCTCTCATTAGAGCACCCATCTTGTGAAGGGTCTCTTCGTACTCCATTTGAGTGTCTGAATCGGCGACGATTCCGCCTCCTGCCTGCAGGTACGCAACGCTGTCTTTCATGACCATCGTTCGTAGTGAAATAGCGGTGTCCATAGTGCCGGTATAGCTGAAGTAACCGACCGCACCACTGTATGGGCCTCTTTTGTCGGGTTCGAGTTCGGCAATCAACTGCATTGCACGTACTTTCGGAGCACCCGAAACGGTTCCAGCAGGGAATGCCGCCTTCATGGCGTCAAACATGTCGTATTGATCGGAGAGTTCACCTGTCACATGAGAAACGATGTGCATCACGTGGGAGTAACGTTCGATTTCGAACGACTGCTCGACATCCACGCTTCCAGGCTTCGATACCCGACCAACGTCGTTTCGACCTAGATCGAGAAGCATCACGTGCTCAGCCACTTCTTTTTCGTCGTTGATGAGTTCGTACTCAAGTTCGTCGTCATGCTCTGTCGTGGTCCCACGCGGTCGAGTACCAGCGATAGGGTGAACCGCCATCTTGCCGTCGATGACCTGCGTCAGCAGTTCAGGTGAAGCTCCGACGATTTCGAACCCGTCGAGTTCAAGGAAGAACATGTACGGCGAGGGATTGATTGCACGAAGCGAGCGGTACATGTCGAACGGTTTTACGGGTGTGCGACGTGCCAAACGCTGGGAGAACACGATCTGGATTACTTCTCCTGCTTCGATTGCCTGTTTGCACTTCGCGATTGCCTCGCCGTAGTACTCGCGGCTCATGTTCGGGATGTACGGCTGTCCAGTGATTTCACCAAAATCGATAGGCGCCTGGTCGGGATGTCCAACTGAGCTGTAATCGAGGTTTGGATCACGGGATGTAAAGCCAGATGTGGGTAAGAAGTTTCGACGCGCTCCAGTTGACGGCACTGGCTGCTCTAGCCTGTTGATTACCTCTTCAATCTTGGATGTTGCTCGATCGTAAGCGGCGTCGATATCGCTGTTTACGGCAGCATGAGACACCACGAAGATCGAGTGACGAACGTGATCAAAAATCAGGATGGAATCGGTCATCATGAAGACCGCTTCCGGGATGTCTAGTCCAGATTTTTCGTCTGAGATCGGCTGGACTGTTGGTTCGAAGTATCGAATCGTGTCGTAGGCAAGATAGCCAACCGCGCCGCCGTGGAATTTTGGCAATCCCTCAACGTGGGCGTATTTCACGGTCGACATTCGCTCTCGCAGGAGGTTGAGGGGGTCTACTTCTCCGTACTCGGTTCCGGCTCCAGTAGTGAGAACTTCCGACGGCTCTGTTCCTAGCATGCTGTAGCGCGCCAAATTTTCTCCGCCTTCGACCGATTCGAAAAGAAACGAATGTTTTCCGGTGGCGGTCTTCAGGTAGGCAGAAACCGGGGTTTCCAGGTCCGCGCTGATTTCACGGTAAACCGGGATCAGGTTGTGATCGTTTGCAAGCTCTTTGAATGTGTCGGGATCGGGTGTGTAGTTAGGCATGACTGAACCGTACTGGTGAGTTGAAGTTGAACCAAATGGAGTTAGTTGTGACTTCGCCAATAAGTGCCGAGATTTATGTATGAAGAGTGAGTCATTTATTTTGTCTGTTGAGCATTTGCGAATGTTTGATCAGGCTACTTCCAGTTCGTCGTGTAGCTCGAAATTCGCATTGCTTCCCGAACCTGAGTCATAGTTTCTTCGGCAACTACTCGCATTCGACTGACACCGCTCATGATTGCCTCTTCAACGAGATTCATGTTGGCTTCGTAATAGGCACGCTTCTCTCGGATCGGATCGAGTAAGTTGTTTAGTGCTTCAGCGAGTGCCATTTTCACTTCGACATCACCAACCGTGCCTTCGCGATACCGAGACTTGAAATCGTCGACCTGAGTAGTGTTAGGGTTGAACGCATCGTGGTACTCGAAAACCGGGTTGCCTTCGACCTTGCCGGGAATGTCGGCGCGGATTCGGTTAGGGTCGGTGAACATGGCACGCACTTTTTTAGTGACCGTGTCAGCATCGTCGGAGAGCATGATGACGTTGCCCTTCGACTTGCTCATCTTGCCCTGTCCGTCAGTTCCGGAAAGTCGAGGAATACGACCAATTAGCGAGTCTGACTCTGGGAATACTTCTCCGAACATACGGTTGAATTTACGAGCAACCTCGCGTGTCATTTCGATGTGCGGAAGCTGGTCGTCTCCAACGGGTACGAGATCTGCACGTGGAAGCAGAATGTCCGCAACCTGGCTCATCGGGTAGTTGAAGAATCCGACGGTGCGTTGTTCGATATCGAGTTCGTTGAGTTCACCTTTGAGCGTTGGGTTGCGCTCGAGCATACCGAGAGGCGTGATGAAGCTGAGCAACATTGCCAGTTCAGCAAACTCGGGGACGTAGCTTTGTATGACGAAAGCGGACTTTTCCGGGTCGAGTCCCACTGCCAACCAGTCGAGGGTGACCTGAAGAACCGAGTCTCGGATTAGATCGATCTCGTGGAAGTGGTCTCCTAGAGCTTGATAGTCGGCAATCAGGAAGTAGCACTCGTACTGGTCTTGCAATTCGATCCAGTTGTGGAGTGCGCCCACGTAGTGTCCAACGTGAAGTGCGCCCGTTGGGCGGACTCCCGTTAGGATTCGTTTTTTCGCACCGTTGTTGCTTGCGGCAGCCATTATGTTCGATCGATTCTCGATTGTTACTTGCTAACTGTTTGAGGTTTTGAATGCTTTGGATCGCCGAGATTCGGTCGATTTTTGGGCATAAAAAAACCTCACTCCCAAATGAAATCAATTCAAGGGGCGAGGTATCTCCCGCGGTGCCACCCTTATTACCGCATCACGTTTCGTGAAGGGCATCTCTGTCGGACACACGGTCGAGGCTTTCTAAGACCGTAGGCCCTGGGCTCTGATATCGGTGCCCACTCCGTCGGAGGCTACTTGCTGTCGCTTTCGCTCCGAAGCTCACGGGTCCATTCGGTTTCGTTCGTGATGCCGGGCTTCCACCTAACCCCGACTCTCTATGATACGTAACGAAACTTACTAGTCCCGATCAACGCAACTATTAAATTCGAACTTGTTTCTAGGCTAGCCCTAAAACCCGTGGCGAGTCAATTTTTGTTGAGATTTGAACTGGAGATCAGCGGAAATAACGCGTCCGAACAACGAAAATGGAATTTGGACAAAACTCGGTGGAACAAATCTTTGGGCTGGTGCGTCTTAGCTATGACAGGTGACCGGAAACGGCACTTGATTTGGTAAGGAAACATGGTCCGACTAAACAAAACGGGCCACAGCTGAAAGAAATAGACGGAAATCAAATGTTTAGCGGCCAAGACATAAAAGCAAAATGGCTCGTATTGGTTGCGATTGCTACTCTGGGAGCCTTCGTAATTGCGTGCGGCACAGATGAGACCCTGCTTGTGAAAGATTTTGGTACAGGCAGCGATGGAGTTGGCGCACAGCCAGTAGAAACTCCCGTTGGAGATAACGAACCACTCCCTGACGACATGTACGACACGGTAGATGAAATCGCTCCGATTGAGAGCGTTAAGATACTCGTTCTCGAGTCGTACCCGGAACAGTTCGTTGTTCAGATCTTTTCTGGCATTCCAAACGGATGCGCCAGCTACAGTCACACTGAAGTGACCCAGGACGGAAGTGACATTTACATCTCGGTGTACAACTCTGTTCCTGCCCCGGATCAACTGGCATTTATTGCCTGTGCGGCAATTTACGGAATCCACGAAGAGAGCGTTTCTCTCGGTAGTGACTTTGAGCGCGGCACCGTGTTCTCGGTTCACGTAAACGACCACCCGGCAGTTACGTTTGAAACTGGTAGCGTTCCGGTTGGTGAAATCGGCGAGCATCTTCCTCCTTACGAGGACCCTGAGTTCGTGGTCGAGCCAGCTCCAGTTGAGGGAATCGAAATCGTGATCACCGAAGAAGATGGCGCGACAACATACTCTGCAAGTGTTCTAATTGGACTTTCAAACGGTTGCAAAGAAGCGATTGAACCAAACGTTGTTCAGTCTGCTCGCAATGTGTTCGATGTGTACCCGGTCGTGAAGTCACCAACTGCTGACGTGATGTGCATATATGTTTACCAAATCGTGCCGGTTGAAGCGGTTTTGGGAACGGTTGGCGATGAACTTGCTGTGTGTGCAACTTACACAGTGAACGCAGCTGATGAATCAGTCACCTTCCAAGCAATTACTCCAAATGTTCGATGTGCTGATGCTGATGCAGCGACCCCAACACCTGCTCTATCCACCGGTGGAGGCTTGATCGCCGATAGTCACGTACTTGAATTGACTCTGACGAACGAGGGCGCCGATGTTCAGTACGGTGGTGCGAGCGATTTCACGAGCCTTTTCGGAATCAAACCGACTGAACTCAAAGTAAACGGTCAGCAAGTATTGGTTTATGAATTTGTCCCGGGAACTTCAGCTGAACAGGCTTCAGAGGGAATTTCAGTCAGTGGAACCTCGATCGATTTTGATGGCACGGTTGAGACAGTCAACTGGATCAGTACTCCGCACTTCTACCTTTTCGCGAGCTCCATCGTGCTCTACATCGGCAACGATGCTGAGATGGGTGAGTTGCTGTCGGTTCTAGGTGGTCAGATCGCTGGAGGAGACTTCGACGATTCTGGAAGCGCAATGGAAATGACGACCAAGCAGGCAACGGTTGAGAAGGTTTCGATGGCTTCGACCCGTTCGATCCCTGCACAGCACCTGGCTGGCGTGACGATCCTTTTAAATAGCGGTTGCGAAGAGTTTCACTCGATTGACTGGAGTGTTGAGGGTCGAGAGGTCTACGTTGACGTCCTGACCCAGGTTCCAGTTGAGCCGGTTCCGTGCATTTTGATGGTTTCGTACGAGGATCACTCGATCAATATTGGCTCCCACTACGAAGCTGGTGTTGAGTACGACGTGATCGTCAATGGCGAACGACAAGGTACGTTTATCGGAGGCTAGCTCCCGATCGCATGTAACGGCAGGCATCTGCCAGGACGCCCCACAAGATACGATTCACAGCGCCCGTTGATTCGAATCAGTGAGGCGTTTCGCGTTTTGGGAGTGTTGATTCGGACTCGAACTTTTGAGAGTCTTCTGCTCATTCGCCAACTAAATGCTCTAATCGAGCAGAGGATATTTCAGAATGCCAGACAAACGAGTTTCACCTTATGGTTCCTGGGAGTCACCGATATCGGCCGATCTCATCACACAGGGAGGATTGCGACTTGGAGAGGTGAGGGTCGATGGTGCGGACGTTTACTGGCACGAAGGTCGACCCGAGGAGTCGGGCCGGTATGTGATCGTGAAGCGGTCGGCAGATGATTCGATCTCTGAGATCAATCCGGCTCCGTTCAACGCTCGAAACGCTGTTCACGAGTACGGAGGTAGTGCCTATGCCGTTCGTGATGGCGAGGTGTTCTTCACGAACTGGGACGATCAGCGGATTTATCGAGCGTCGTCTGACGATGGAGAGCCGACTGCAATAACCGAAGAGCCGGAGATTGAACTAGGGATTCGGTTTGCCGATCTAAAGCTGACTAATGATTCGAAATGGATCCTGTCGGTCCGAGAGTCGCACCACGAAGATCGAGAGGCTGACAACGATTTAGTTGCGGTTCCCACCGATGGCTCAGGAGCGGTCGTCGTACTTGCCAGCGGTCACGATTTCTATTCCTCGCCTCGACAGAACCCTGCTGGCGACATGATTTGTTGGTTGTCGTGGGATCATCCAAACATGCCGTGGGATGGCTGCGAGCTGTGGGTCGCTGAATTCGATTCCAGCACTGGTACGACCAGTAACGAACAGAAGGTCACCGGGGGAGCGGACGTAAGCATCGTTCAACCGGAATGGAGTCCTAACGGCACGCTTGTCTTTATCACCGACGAATCGGGCTGGTGGAACCTGACGAAGTGGTCGAACGGCAAAATTACGCCAATTCTTGCCGAAGAAAAGGATCACGGAGGACCAGCATGGGCGTTCGGGTTTAGTACGTATTCGTTCCTGGAGGACGGAGCGATTGTTCTCAAGGGATCGAAAGGAACCGGCGGACGATTCCGGATGATCACCCCGAACGGTCATGAAGTCGCTGAAGCCGCTGCTCCGCACAGTTTGATCGCCGAAGTAAACGTTATTGGTGATGACGTTGCGTACATCGGTGCGTCGCCAACCTCATCCGCGGAAGTGGTAAAGGTGACTCTTAGCAACGGAAACGTGACTTCTCTGAAGTCTTCTAGCGAAATTGATCTCGATGAGGCGTATCTGTCAGTACCGGAAGAGATCACGTTCCCTACAACAAATGATGCCGAAGCTCACGCTTACTACTACCCTCCGACAAATCCTGATTTTGAAGCTGACTCGGCAGAATTACCGCCACTTTTAGTAATCAGTCACGGTGGTCCTACCAGCGCTACGAGTTCGTCGCTTAGCCTACCGTTGCAGTTCTGGACGAGCCGTGGATTCGCTGTGGTAGATGTGAACTACCGCGGTTCGACTGGTTATGGACGCGCATTCCGTGACGCACTCAAGGGCAACTGGGGTGTGTACGACACAGATGACTGCATCGCCGCTGCCGACTATTTGGTCGAACGAGGTCAGGCTGATACGGATCGTGTTGCGATAAAGGGCGGGTCTGCAGGTGGCTACACGACAATCAACGCTCTGACCTTCCATGATCGATTTGCGGTCGGTGCGACCTACTATGGAATTGCCGATCTAAGCGTGTTTATTGGCGACACTCACAAGTACGAGTCTCGTTATCTCGACAGCCTGATTGGTCCTTATCCCGAAGCGAAACAGCTTTATCACGATCGATCAGCTATCAACTTCACAGACCAACTATCGTGTCCGATGATCATCTTGCAGGGACTTGAGGACAAGATTGTTCCACCTTCACAGGCCGAGATCATGGCGGGAGCGCTGCGTGACAAGGGAATCCCGTTTTCGCTAATGATGTTCGAAGGCGAGCAGCACGGATTCCGCAAGTCGAAGAACATCAAGGCTTCTCTTGAAGGTGAGCTTTACTTTTACGGTCGTGTGCTCGGGTTTACGCCTGCAGGTGACCTGACACAAGTCGACATAGAGAACGAGTCGGCTTTGTAATCGTTTTAGCGCTCACACAAATTGCCGCAATCAAAAGCGGATTTTCAAACGTAAAGATGACAGAAAACATCACCGAACAAGACATCATCATGGTCGTGACGCCGCATCCAGATGATTCAGAATCTTCTTCGGGCGGCACAATTTCTAAGTGGTGTGCCCAGGGCAAAAAGGTGATCCTGGTCGTGTGTACCAATGGTGACAAGGGCACTAGCGATCGATCCGTGAAGCCTGAGGATCTTGCTGCGACTCGTGAAGTGGAAACATTAAATGCGGCTAAGGCTTATGGATTGTCGGATGTTGTTTTTTTACGGTTGCCCGACCAGCAACTAGAAGACAACGACGAATTCCGGGAGAAGCTCGTACGGCAAATCAGGATCCACAAACCGCGCTTGCTTCTAACTCACGATCCGAACAAGCCTTATATTCGGCATCGTGACCATTCAATGACGGGTCGTGTCGCACTGGATGCAGTGTTTCCGTATGCGCGTGATCATGTCGCTTATCCCGAGCATCTCGAAGAAGGGATTGAGCCTCACAAGGTTGAGGAGGTCTGGCTGTTCCGTCCTGAAGAGCCGAATCACTTTGTGGATGTGACCGACTACTTCGACACTCGCCAAAATGCGCTGCATTCCCACGTTAGCCAGGTTGGAGAACGCAGCGCTGAACGAGACGAACGATCACGTAATCGTCTCGTTGAAACGGGCAAGAAGTACGGTGTTGAACTGGCGGAACAGTTCCACCGGATCACGCTGGGGCGGAAGTAACCCTTCGACGGGGCTCAGGATAATGTTGTTCGAGGGGTCTGACGTCGATTGATCGTTAGAGTCGACCAGGTCAGGCTAGCCCGCGCCTTCTCCGCCATCGATTGGAAGTTCTACTCCGTTTATGAAATCGGATTGCGATGAAGCGAGGAATACGACTGTTTTGGCAACTTCGTCAGGTTCGGCGAATCGACCAGTTGGGATTTTCGCAAGCTTGGCGTCACGTCGAGGGCTTGGGGGCCACGCGCTTTCGCCCATGGGCGTCATCGTGACGGTTGGCGCAATGCAGTTCGCCTGGACGTTGTGAGGACCGAATTCGACTGCCATGGTTTGCGTCATAAGTTGTAGACCGGCCTTCGAAGCGCAGTAAGTAGCTCCCGTTGGGATCGCTCGGATTGCTCCACGGGAAGAAATGTTGATTATCTTGCCTGCTTTGCGCTCGATCATCCCCGGTGCGAACGCCTGGGTTAGAAGCAGCGGCGCGAGCAAGTTGACGTTCATCACCATGTGAAAAGTATCGATGTCGACATCGAAGAATGGCTGGTGTTTCGCAACTCCGGCGTTGTTTACGAGAATGTCGACCCGGCCAAACTCTTCAAGAACTGAAGCAGCAAGCGCTTTTACATCATCAGCGTCTTGAAGTTCAGCGATCTTGGTCCAAACCTTCACGCCGTGCTTGCGTGCTCGTTCTGCCGTTTGTTCGAGTTCCTCAGCGTTTCGAGCAGTTAGGGCCAGATCGGCACCCGCTTTTGCAAGATGCTCGGCGATTTCGACACCTATGCCTTTCGAAGCACCGCTTACGAAGGCGATTTTGCCTTCGAGTGAGATGGTTGGTGATGTTGCCATTCTGTTTTTCCTGGCGATTGCTATGTGGACTAAGGGTTGAAAGGTGAGTGGAAATTGATCGATATCCTGAATCAAGTTCAGGATGACGGCAATTGTTTGGGGGCGGATTTAGTGCAAGCGACTTGTGACCCAGCTAATACATGATGCGGCTAACGGGTTACTTCCTTTAGGAACCAGAAGAAGCTTTCCTTGCGCCGGGTGTTGATTGTCCAGTTGATCGGCGGGTTCTGGTAGCCGACTTCATAATCGCCGTAAGCAGCAGCGCCACCTGCTCCTGGGCCGGGATCAAAATAACCCCAGCCTGCTCGCTGGACTAGCGCTGCCGCAAAGTTGTTGTCTTCTTCTTCGAAATCGAAGTGATCGTCCTCGTTGAATACGATTGGCTGACCTAGGTACGCCTCTGAAGCACGCGTGTTAATTACGCTTTGAGTGAGTTGTGACGTTTCGTGCATGCCGTTGCCGTGAAGCAATAAGTAATCAGAAGCTGCAATGGCTTGGTCGGTCGGCACCATTCGCCGGGTGAAGCTAGTGCTAATGAGTAGTCTCCGACCTTTGAGTTCAATATTCGAAGCACGTTCGATCAGCTCGTGAACCCTTGGTGGGCATAGGATCTCGTGTTCGTATTTCGGAACATCTGCTTCATTGTTTATTTCGATCAGAACGTTGGTGAAGCCTTTTTCCAGAACCCACATCGTGGCGTTATCGACAGCTGTTTTTACCGCATCTTCGTCTTTAAGTCGCTCATCCTGACCGAAGTAGAAGTAGCCGAGGCAAACTACCATGCCAATCGCATCGCAAGCTTCGATGATTCGCGCAGTGCGATCCATGAACGCTGGTTTCAGTTCACCTGACGATGTAAATGCACCGGAAATCCAAGGTTGCGATTCGACGTTTGGTACGCCCGACCAGATTTGCTCGTCAGTGGCGTCGGGATGTACTGCATGAATTCTTTGACGCAGATCGGTGAGACCTTCCTCATCAGATCGGTAGTAGCCAAGCGGAGAGGCTCCTTGCAGGTTAATGTCGATGCAGTCGAGACCGTTGCTCTTGTAAGTCGGCAACATTTCGATCAGTTCGGTGGTATTGCGATCTGCGTCCCAATCGCCAGTGTCGGGGTACGCCCACAAGTGAGAAGTGAACTCGTTCTCATCGTCCCACATGGCGTTTGCCATGCGACTGTTCATCAAGAGTCCCTCGATTAAAACATCACGGAACGACTTGCCTTGAAGTGTCGGAGTGCCATTTATGAGGAATTTGCCATCTTCGATGGTGACGGCTGTATTTGGGGGGAAGGATGAGTTCATACGAGCGATTGGTGCTTTCTAGTGTGATTTTATGAACGGGTCGACCACGAGTTTGCGTTGTCGATTCGGTGTTGGATCGAAGGGTGAGAATGGAACAAGAATTCCACCAGCGGGTGAGGTTGTTTTTGCGAGAGATTTTGGTCGCCAAGCTTGTTCATCGCTGAGATAAATTCATCTCGTAGACCAGTCAGATTAAGCGCGTACATGTCTGCTGCAGTTTCAGCTTTTCGCGACAACCAGTTCGAAATAGGTAGTGCGACCAGAGAGACGACTGCACCTACCAAAATCACCAACGGCAACCCGGCTATGTCGTCAATTCCTATAAGACCGAGCGAGTCGATCCACGCGACCAGTGCGAGATCGATCACGAAGAAGCTGATGAATATCAACGCTATCGAGACTGCGAGCATCTTCCATATGTCCCAACGGACGTGGTGACCGAGTTCGTGTGCCATAACAACTTCGATTTCTTCGGGAGTGTTCGCCTCAATCAACGTGTCGGAAATGATGATTCGGCGAGTACGCCCCCAGCCAGTTACTGCTGCATTGGCTTTTGAGGTTTTGTCTCCGAGATGCCAAACGTAGACGCCCTGAACGTGAGTGCCTATCTTGTCAGCAAGTGCGAACAATCGATTTTTGAGTTCGCCTTCGGGAATAGGTTCGAACTTGTAAAACAACGGCATTAGCAGCACAGGCACGAGTGCCATAAGAATTACAACAAGCACTGATGCGCCAATCGCTGACCAGAGCCACCAAAGATCGGGCTGTGATCGCAAGAGCCAGTACATTCCCGAAATAATCACCAGAAGCAACCCGGACGTTATCGCCGTGCCTTTTAGCCAGTCGAGCAACCAGGTCCAAATCGAAATTTTACTGAGTCCGAATCGTTTCTCGACGATGAACCCGGAGTAGATTTCAAGCGGAAATTCGATCACCTGAAGTCCAGCACCGGCAACCAACATATAGAAAACGACGATTAGCGCTGAAACGCTTGTCCAGTCCTCCACTAGGTTCCTTATCGCTTCAGATCCGCCGCTGAACAGGAACACTAGCGGAATCACTATGTTTAGAGACATCGACACAAGCGAGAACGTAAGCTTCGTACGTTGGTACGCCGTCGCTTCGGCCGGATCGACAGCCGACAACTCGCTTTGAGATTCACTATTTGCCGTGTTGTTCTCTGTATTGACCATGACTCTGAAAGTTCAGGAAATTAGATCGATCTTGTTTCGATTGATCAAATTGAAGTCGATATCAGCACCCAGACCGGGTTTGTTGAAGGCGTGAACCATGCCATCGGAATCGACTTCGATATCGTTTTCGAGACCGTACTTTTGTGCTCCCGACGGCAGCAAAACCTCGAAGAACTCACAGTTTTTCATGGCCATGATGGCGTGGAGGTTGGCGACGTTGTTGAGAGAGTTGCCGCCATGATGAACTTCGTAGTTCATGTGGAATGACTCGGCAAGTATGGCAGTTTTCATGATGGCAGTTATTCCGCCTTTGATTGCCACATCGCCTCGAAGGAAATCAGTCGCTTTTTCCGTGATCCACGGTGCGTAGGCCGTGAACCCACCGGGTGAATACTCCGTTGCCATGACCGGAATGTGGAGTTGTTGTTTGAGCTTCACGTAGTTGTAAATGTCATCATCGGCGAGCGGATCTTCGTACCAGTAGTAGTCAAGCTCCTGGATCGCCTGGCCGACCCTAACAGCACTCGGATAGTCATACGCCCATGTTGAGTCGAGCATAAGCGTGTGATTGTCGCCAACCGCTTCTCGAATTTGCAGGCAACATTCGATATCCAGTTCAGGGTCAGTAGGTGGATGGATCTTGTAAGCAGTCCAACCTTCACTCTTCATTTCCGCTGCTTCATCAGCGTAGCGTTCGGGTTCCTGGTAAACGGTCGAAGAGGCATATGCCCGAACTGAGGTTCGATATGTGCCGAGTAACTGGTGGATTGGCATGTTGGCAGCCTTACCACCAATGTCCCACAAGGCGATATCGCAAGCGCCAACAACTCTAATCCCGGCTTTGCGAGTCATTTGACTGAGTTGTTGCCAAAGAAGTTCGCGGTCGAGTGGGTTTTGTCCAACCATAACCGGCTTCAGGAACTTTATCAGCGAGTCGGCGTCGAGTGAAGCGGGTTGGCTTGAACTGCCCAGAAATGCATGACCTTCAATGCTTTCGTCTGTCGATATCGTGACCAACCCTAGATCAGACTCACCACCGATCTTTCCAGAAAGCGGACTATAGTTCGTTGTTGGGATGTCTTCCCACTTGAACAAAGTGACGGTTACGTCGGTGATTTTCATGAAGCGCACTCCCGCTAAGGTGATGTTGGTTTAGAAAAACGGCTGAGAACTGATCGGCGTGTCGACGATTATTGGATCACCTACGGTGAATCGTTCCAGGGCAGATTCGTCTATTTCTACCCCCAGTCCGGGTGCGGTAGGTACTTCGACTCGACTGTTTTTCTGAGTGAAGAACGGTTCGGTGAGGTTTTCTCGAACCGGGTGAGGTGTTTGATCGAATTCTAGGACCGATTCGTTTTGATACGGGATGTTGGTCTGCCCTATCTGACCAATCGGTTGGAGAGCCAGCGAATGTAGAGCTGCAGCGAAGCTGATTCCCGTGCCCCAGAAGTGAGGGTTAAATTTCACGCCGAACGCCTGAGCCATCAGACCTACGCGATGCATTTCTGACGGACCACCAACGCCACAAATGTCTGGCTGGATGATGTCGAAAGTGCGTTCGGCAAGTCGTGGAGCAAACTCCCAACGGGTTGAGAGACTCTCTCCTCCTGAAACGGGAATAGGTGACTTTTCCTGAACAATCTTGTTGCCAACGAAATCTCGAGATGCGCAAGGCTCCTCGAACCAAGTAATGTCCTGATCGGCGACCATTTTGGCGAATGTGAGGGCGCTGGCGACGTCGTAAGACTCGTTCGCGTCGAACATCAGATTTACATCAGGACCGATCGCCTCTCGGGTGGCTCTGATCCGGTCAGCGTCTTCCTTTAGCGAAAGCGCGCCAACTTTCATTTTCATTCCTGTGAAGCCCTGCTCCACGTAGCCTGTCGCTTCTTCTAGATGAGGTTTGAGGGCGTAGTTGTCGACGTAGTAGAGGCCTGTGGCGTAAACAGCGATCGAGTCGCGCATGCGCCCGCCCATCAGTTCCGCAGCGGCTTTGCCGGTTGATTTGCCAACAATGTCGTACAGTGCGGTGTCAATGGCGCTTGCGGCCATTACAGGCACTCCCGCATAGCCGTGGCTCTGGAACGTGGCACGGTGAATCTTGTACCAGATTTGCGAAATGTTCGACGCGTCTTCACCAATAGCGAGTCTCGTCGCCGAAGCTATTCCCTCAATCGTGTCGGCAGATCCGTAGGTTTCACCCCAGCCTGTGACTCCGTCATCTGTGAGGACTTTGATAACCACAACGCTTCGGGTGTCTGTCCAGCGTTGCGACCAGCCGAAAGGTTCGTCGAGTTTGCCTTCGACGTACCGGACTTCAATTCGATCGATTTTCATTTGATGAGGCGGGTCCTGATTTGAGTGAGTTGGTGTCGGGAGTTTACGTTCGCTGTGCCCAGTCTTTATCGAGTTGTTCGAAGCGGGTCTTTAGCTCGTTGATTACAGATTCCGGAATCGGCAGATCATTTTCGATCTGTTTGATGTTGGTCGCCATGTGTTTCGGATTGGTAGTGCCGACGATTGCAACGTTCGCGTTTCGGTCGCCTAGCGTGAAACCAAGAGCAGTGAGAATACCGTCATCCGGCTCATTCTCAATCGGACCTAGTGAGCGTATCTCTTTTGCGCGTAGCAGATACGGTGTGTTGTATCGGCCTGCGTCGTCGATCCCAGCTTCTGGTCGAGACTTACCCCAAACTCCACCAGCAATTGGTCGCTTGATGATAGTTCGCATCCCCTGGGCGGTAGCTTTTTCGAGGAGCCCGGTAGTTCGTGCACGCTGCTCGACGAGGTTGTAGCTGGTTTGGAGCGTCGCGAAGAGTCCTGAATCGACAGCCCAGTGTGCAGCTTCGTTGTCGCCTGAATAGCCGATGAAACGGGTTTTGCCTGCTTCTTGAGCGTCCTGTAGTGCCCGAATGACGTCGCCTTTTTCGAGAACATCAACATCGCAGGAGTGGAGTTGTACGAGATCGACATGGTCGGTTTGGAGAAGCCGCAAACTGCGGTCTATCGATTCGGAAACAACCTTGTAAGTCCACTCGTCACCCTCCGCACCGAGAGCAACGTGCCCCGCTTTTGTCGCCAGAAAGTACTCATCGCGTCGTTCAGGAACGCCACGACCGATCAGCAGTTCAGAGATTCCATAACAAGCAGACGTGTCGAGGAAGTTGATCCCTTTGTCGAGAGCGGTGTTGATCATGTCGTTTGCTTAATCCTGATCAGACACCGAGAGTTTAGATCCTATTTCGGATAGACCAATACCGAGTCGACTTACGTTGAATCCTGTTTTACCGAAGGGTACAGTCTGCATTAACTGGTTATCTCCAGATCGAGTTTGTTGTTTCGAGAAATTCCGAGCGCAGATTACCCCACCAGTCGGTAGTGAGAGCTTCTTCTCGCCAAATTTTAGACAAAAAAAGACCCGTGCCGGAGCACGGGTCAATTATTCAATAACGGCTAGCTTACGAGGCTTTACCAATCTTGAACATCTTAGTGCTGCAAACCGGGCAAGTACCCTGGGATGCGGGGCGACCATTCTTCATAGTGATCTGCTCTGGGTTCTGCATCTCACGTTTGGTCTTACACTTCATGCAGTAGGCTTCCATCTTGAACCCCCGATATTCGGATAACTGTTAGAACCGCATGGGTTGTGCGCATCGGGCGCAACTGCGGCTGATCTCTGATCGTGCGTCGACCCTACTACACATTTTTGAACTTGTCGCTAGTTCAGACGGGCAAGATCGGGTTCGATGGCAGTAACCGCCGTGAACCTAAGTAGGCACCGATGATGGAATCGTAGCGCTCTAGGTGGAGAATATTACTAATATCGTAATAAATACTCGGAAACATGTTAGTTTAACGGCAAAATGAGAATGTTAGAAGATTCAGAGCGAAAATTGGTGAATTTCACCATATTCGCTCAATCTCGTTGTTTCCCAACTTCTCCTGAGATTGGCGTGAGAGCCGTTTCCGAGCCTGATTGTCGCTAGACATCCACTATAATTTCTCGTCGAGATCGAAGGGTTTTGCGCCTGATGACTAGGGCAATCCCATTCATTAGTTAAAAACGTCAGGTTTACGTAGTTGCCAAATTCTCAAGACACAAAGGCGGTAGATTCAGTTGAAGAACTGAAGCTTGCCGCAACTTCTGCGCTCAATGCCGCAGAGACTAACGAACAACTTGAGGCGTGGCGTGTCGACTTTATGGGGCGCAAAGGTCGACTGACTGGACTGTTGCGGGGGCTTGGCTCACTTGCGATCGAAGACAGAAAAATTGTTGGCGCGGCCGCGAACCGTGTCCGAGCTGAACTCGAGGATATGTTTGAGGATCGCGTGCAAGCGGCAAGGTCCTCACAAGCACCGGTTGGTTCGATCGACATAACTCTGCCAGGTCGTAAACCAGCGACAGGTGGATTACACCCTTCGACGCAAATGATACGAGAGATCACCCAGACGTTTAACGAAATGGGGTTTCAAACCGTTGAAGGTCCCGAGGTTGAGCTAGAACGTTACAACTTCGACATGCTCAACATTCCAGAGACACACCCGGCTCGGGACATGTTCGACACATTCTGGGTCGACTCAGAGACGAACGACGATATTCTTCTTCGGACTCACACATCGCCGGTGCAAGCGCGTGTAATGGAAACGAACGATCCTCCGATTCGAGTTGTTGTCCCCGGCAAGTGCTATCGCTATGAGGCGACTGATGCCACTCATGAGTGGCAGTTCAACCAGATCGAGGGTTTGGCTGTGGACGAGGGAATAACCTTCGCCGACTTGAAGGGCACTCTTTACGAATTCGCTCGCAGGATTTTTGGTCCCAACCAGAAAGTTCGCTTTCGTTGCGACTTCTTCCCGTTTGTTGAGCCTGGTGTGGATATGTCTATTGAATGGAAGGGTGATTGGCTCGAGATCATGGGGGCAGGAATGGTTCACCCACGAGTGCTAGAAAACGCCGGGTATGACTCGACGAAGTACACCGGCTTCGCGTTTGGAATGGGACCAGAACGAATTTCTATGTTGAAGAACGAGATCACAGATATTCGTCATTTCTTCTCGAACGATCTGCGGTTCCTTACTCAGTTTTAGGAGCGGCGAATACGCCGTCCCCACCGTTCGACACCCGTCTTATCTAGTCCTACCTGAATATTCGAGAAAACTGAGCTAAACGCATGAAGGTCCCTATTTCCTGGTTGAGAGAGTACATAGATTTCGATATGAGCCTCGAAGACCTTGCCCACCGATTAACGATGGGTGGGAACGAGGTCGAAGCGATTGTGCGCACTGGCTGGATCGATAACGTGGTTGTGGGCCATGTGCAGGCAGTCGCACAGCATCCGGATGCCGATCGGCTAAGACTGGTCACGGTCGATCATGGATCAGGCGTTGCAGAGGTTGTTTGCGGCGCGCCTAACGTGGCAGCGGGTCAAAAGATCGTGTATGCGTCAATAGGTGCGGTACTCCAGGATCCTTATTCCGATGAGCCAGGCAAGACCCGGAAACTGAAACGTTCGAAGATTCGCGGTGTGGTTTCCGAGGGAATGGTATGTTCAGTACGAGAGTTGGGAATCGGCGAGGATCACGATGGCATTCTTGTTCTGGACGAAACTGTCGAGGTTGGAACTCCGATTGGTGAAGTTCTCGGAGAGTCAGTCCTGGATATTGAACTCACTCCGAATCGACCAGACTGTCTCGGTGTCGTAGGCATAGCCCGGGATGTTTCGGCGATAACCGGGAACGCGCTTCGGCACCCGGATGTTGAATACGAAGCTAAAGGTCCGGATGTAAACACGCTAGCATCGGTTGAGATTGCCGAACCAGACCTGTGCTCCAGGTACACAGCCACCGTGATTCAGGGTGTGGAGATTGGCCCGTCGCCGCAGTGGCTGCAAGACCGTCTGGTTGCTCTTGGTGAGCGACCCATAAACAACATTGTCGACATTACAAACTTCGTGATGTTTGAACTCGGACAACCGCTTCATGCTTTCGATCGCGACAAGGTGGTTGATCATAAAATCATCGTGCGGCGAGCGAGTGATGGCGAACAGCTTGTGACGCTCGACGACAACCAGCGGAAACTGAACAGTGAAATGCTCGTTATTGCTGACCCCGAAAGAAGCATCGGGTTGGCCGGTGTTATGGGCGGTACAAACTCAGAGATTTCGGAATCAACAACCGACGTGATCCTTGAGTCAGCTACTTTCGAGGGCGTAAACAACCGAAGGACTGCTCACGCTCTTGAACTCAACAGCCAGGCGACACTCAGATTTGAAAAGAGCCTGCGTCCTGGGCTAAGCGAGGTTGGTCTTAGAAGGGCGACTAAGTTGATTCAAGAGATCGCCGGCGGAACGATCGCTTCAGGAATCATCGATGTATTTCCGGGCAAAGGAGCCGAACAGGAAACGGTTCGACTCGACAACGCTGTGATCAAGCGTGTGCTCGGCGTTGCTTTCGATTCAGAAATTGTTGAATCGACTCTTGGAAACCTTGGATTCAAACTTGCTGCGGACGATCACGGATGGGACGTGAGCATTCCGTACTGGCGACCAGATATTTCTATTCCGGAAGACATGGTCGAGGAAATTGCACGAATTGTTGGTTACGACAACATTCCGACCACGACTCTCTCGGGACGTCCGCCCCAGTGGCAACCACAACCTGCTCTTGAGTTAAGAAACAAGGTGATCGACTCGCTCGTTCAAGCGGGAATGCGTGAAACGATCTCGTATTCCGCGACTACCGATGATGGTGAAGCTCGTGTTGAACTTCCGGCAGACACACCTTGCGGAATCAAGTTGCAGAACCCTATTAGTGCTGAACATGCCGTCATGCGTCGAACCTTGCGAGAAGCGGTGCTAAACACCGTGTCTCGAAACTCTCGAACGTGGCGAGGTCCGATCGCTATCTTCGAAACAGGTCGAGTGTTCCTAGACTACGGTGAAGGATTGCCGGAAGAACGACAAATGGCAGTTGGTGCTTTCGCCGGGCCTAAAAACGAGCTGCACTGGGACGCATCGACGGCGGAATCAGATTTCTACGATGCCAAGGGTGCTGTCGAACCACTGCTAGATGATTTGGGGATCGAACCGACGTTCGAGATTGCCGAAGACGCAACATTCGAACCGGGACGAACTGCGGTTATCAAGGTAGCTTCGGCGAACCATACTGTGATCGGTGTTGTTGGCGAAGTCGCGAGTGGTGTGCTGGCGAAATTCGATGCCGAGGTAGAAAAGGTCGCCATGTTCGAGCTCGATCTGGCAGCGATTTTGAAGGTGATTGGGGATTCCCAGGCGGCAGATTCTGGCAAGTTCAAAGAGTTTGTACGACTTCCTGCGTCTCACCGAGATCTATCACTGATCGTCGACACTGGTGTGACATCTGGTCAGATCGTCGAGATTGCGCAGCGCAACAGGATCATCACATCCGCAACCGTATTCGATATTTTCGAAGGCAAAGGCGTTCCCGACGGCAAGATGGCTGTCGCAGTTCGGATGGTCTACCAATCACCCAACAAAACTCTAACTGCTGATCAGGTCGGCAAGATCGAACAGCAAATCCTCAAACAGCTGTCGAAAGAGTTGGGCGCAGAGCTCCGAGGATAAGCGGCTCTAAAACTCGTAATCCTCGACTGGAAGACTTTTGGCTAAGAAATCTCACTCACATCACGATCGACCGCATCGCCACCATTACGACGCAGAGATGCTCAGCGTTGAAGAGGCGCGCCAACGAATTCTTTCATACTTCGATGTGTTGTCTGTCGAACACGTTCCTCTAGTGGAGGCTCTAGGACAGGTTCTTGCTGAGGACATGGTCGCGTCGTTCAACATTCCACCAATGGCCAACTCGGCAATGGATGGTTACGCGGTTCTCGCAGCGGACACCAATGGTGCAAGCAAAGCAACCCCTGTTGAACTGCCTGTAACGGGTGTTGTCGCGGCAGGGGCATTACCAGACCATGAATTGGCACCTGGGACTGCCGTCCGAATCATGACAGGGGCTCCTGTTCCGCCTGGTGCAGATTCAGTAGTGCCGTTCGAGGACACAGATGAACTTGAACGGCAGAAGTCGAGTGATTCACCAAGCTCCATCGGAATTCATCTAGAAGCACAGCCACTCGACAACATTCGTGAGGCAGGAGAAGACGTGGAACTGGGTGAAACCGTTCTCACTAAAGGGCAATCGCTTAGGCCTGGTGAAATAGGGGTTATTGCATCGCTTGGTCGCTCGACGGTTCCGGTTGTGCGGCGTCCTGTTGTCGCGATTGTTTCTACAGGCGATGAATTGCTTGAACCCGGTGAGGCGCACCAGCCCGGTAAGATTTACAACTCCAATGCGTTCAGCATTGCGGCAATGGTTTCTCGCTGCGGTGGAGTTCCGAAGATCATGGGTATTGCCCGTGACACAGTTGAATCACTTGAAGCCGCTCTAGAAGAGGCGATGAATTCAGATCTCGTGGTTACCTCTGCGGGTGTTTCTAAGGGTGATTACGACGTTGTGAAAGATGTTCTTTCATCACGAGGTGAAATCGCGTTGTGGTCGGTGCGAATGCGACCTGCGAAACCATTGGCGTTCGGAGTGTTAGAGGATGAAGACGGCTCGAAAGTGCCGCATTTGGGCCTTCCCGGCAATCCGGTAAGCGCCATGGTGGCGTTCGAACAGTTTGGTCGCTCTGCTTTGAGACTCATGATGGGCAAGCCGGAAACGGCAAAGCCGACTGTTGATGCCGTGATGGACGATCCAATCATGAATCACGATGGCAGAAGAGTTTACGCACGAGTTCAGGTATACAAAGACGAACAGGGCGGTTACCGTGCCAGATCAACTGGTAATCAAAGCTCTGGAGTACTGAGTTCCATGGCTCTGGCTAATGGGTTAGCCATCTGTCCCGACGACATTGGTATGATTGACGTAGGCGAAACTGCCAGAGTCGAGTTGCTTGATTGGGCAGACGATATTTTCTAAAGACTTTTTACCGTGCGTTCACGTGCCGTTTCACGCCTAAAGCGCGGGCGGAAAACTAGATGACTAACCAGACAGATCAAACCGAGCAGAACGAGATCAGCGAGCCAGAGGCTCAGGCGAAACCGGAACCTCAGCAAGAGCCGAAGTACCAGATCGATACTAAGGCATTCGATGCCTCAGGTCGGTCATTCGAGTTTGCGGTTTACGCTCGGCTTTCCAAGAACGGTAAGGCTGTCGTGGATGATGGCGACTCTGCCGGTGGATTCGGTTCTGCTGCTGAGTACATGAAGGTGATGTCCAACATTTGCTCTAAAGAGCTGGACTTCCTTCTTCCCGGAACACCTATTACAGAAGCTGTATTCAAGCTCTTGCTCGCCAACACCAACAAAGCGATGACTCTGAACGAGATACAATCGGGTCTCAGCACGGCATGGGCAAGCGTGATTTACCTGAAGAACCTTTCGGATGACGTTCTTCGTAGGATGCTCGATCAGGAGAATGACTACTTCATTCGTCGAGCTGTAATTCGCCGCCGCCGAAGGGCTTCATAGAAGTTTTTATCTTCGATCGCAAGTAGAAAGAGACTTTGTAGATCAGACTAGGGCTCTTTCGTTTAACCATTAGAGTTTTTGTTATCGGCTTTTCAGGGTCACCCTTAGCGCATCGATAGCGAAGACAGGGATCTGTGGTGCGGTCGTGCCAGATCGAGCCGTGGACAATTGGTCATTGTGTTCCTACCGTCCTTCGAGAGTCTCAGTATGGCACCTGTGGATGGTGGCGCCTGTAGCTAGCGTCTATATTTGTGGAGTTGGCTGTGGGATAACGCGACTACTGTCGGCGTGCTGGTGGGCGTGATATGGAGTTTCGTCTGGACGATTTGCGTTCTTCTTCTCCAAACCATTTGAAGAAAAGCACTGTCATGGTCGCGAGGTAGACGAAGTTCCCAGGGATCCACATGAAGAGACCTCCGACTCGTTGATCTTCACCGGTGGACCACGAGAAGTGACCTGGCTGATCGAGGTAGAACTCGTAAAGTACCGAGTTCGTGAGAGTGATGATTGCGGCTAGCAGTGCCGTTGGGGTTACAGCTAGAAGCAGATAAACAATTCGTTGAGGATATGACAATTGAGTGCGAATCGGTGGAGGACCAACGATCGGCCACCAGAACAACACGGCTGTTGTGAACATTGTGAAGTGCATAAACAAATGCACCCAGTCGTTTTCGAGCGAGCTGTTATACGCCTCAGGGATGTGCCATACGTATAGCGTGCCTATGAATAGCGGGAGAGCAACGACGGGACGGGTAAGGGCTCTGAGTGCACGGACGATAACTCCGGAGCCTGTCAGCGCAGTCCCTGCGCCAATGCGAATGGGTCGCGGCAACGCCCAAATGTACGCTGGCATGGGACGTGCCATTAGCAGCAGCGGAGCGGAAAACATGGCAATAACGATGTGTTGAGCCATGTGCGAGGCAAACAATTCGCCGGAGTAGTAGTCGAGGGGGCCTGCCAGCGAGATCGCGAGAAGAACGAAGCCAAACAGGCTTGCCGCCACCTTGGACCAGTAGTCGCTATCTGTATCAGACCGCATTGCCAGCCTGATAGAGCCAATTACATATACACCGGCTAGTAGCAGGAATATGATCGCTGGAGGGGACGAGAAGTCCCATGCGGAGACGAATTCTCCGAAGCTATCGATTAGATCGGGTTCAGAACCGCCGTCCATGGCGTCGCGTGATTCCCGTGGCGCTCTCTACATGTCTAGAGAAAAGCCGAATTTGTACGGGGCGAATCTGAATCGACCCGGGTAAAAGTGACGAGCTGCGTTTCGTTGAGCTTAGATGATAAAAGGTTGATCGCCTAAAACAGGACTGGCGTATGAGCATTTTCCATGAGAAACATGAGGGCCACGAAAATCAGTACTCCAACAACCATTGATGATGCGAAGAACCAAGTGAACATTGGTTTATCGAAGCGAAGGTGCATGAAGTATGCGACAACACCTATGAACTTAGCGACTGCGAGGATCAGCAGGATAGGGATATACCAAGCACCGAGCCCTTCAAGAGCAAACGCCCAAACTTCGAGGGCCGTAATCACAGCTAGTATGAATCCGACCAACCAGTAGAACTTTGGGCCAGCGTGCGATACTCCACCGTGAGTCCAGAATCGCCACCAGTTACCAAGCCACGCGCCACCGACCGGACCCTCGTGAGGAGGATTCAGCTCGTTGCTAGCTGTGTGTGGAAGGTTCCACCAGCCGTTGCCTTTGTGGTGGGTAAGTTTCTGCCAAAGATTGGCCATTGTTTGCTCCTGTATATGTTTCCTTGGCTATCAGTGAGTGATCATTGATTCCATGCCAGGAGGCGGACCATCATTTGCCGATATCAGGTAGATGACCGTAAAGATGACAATCCAAACGATATCGACAAAGTGCCAGTAAAGCCCTGCAATTTCCAGATCAAGAGCGTTGTCAGGTCGCAGAGCTCCCTTGTGAGAGCTGTACGCCATGAACCCCATCCAGATAATTCCGATGGTTACGTGGGCACCGTGGATACCGGTGAGGATGAAGAACGTGGTTCCAAAAATGTTCGTTCGAGGAGTGAGACCAAGGTGACCGAACTCACGGAATTCGTAGAACTGGAACCCCATAAATATTGCACCAAGAACGACAACCGCGAGGATCCACAACGTTCCCTTGTTTCGTTCACCATCTTTCACATAGTGAAGAGCGAGAACCATTGCAAGTGAACTCATCAGAAGAACGAACGTTGAGAGAGTCGTCAGTGGTATGTCAAGAATTTCGGACGGGTATGGACCCACAAGACTCTTGCCACGGTAAACGAGGTAGGTTGCGATGAATGCTCCGAAGAACATCACGTCAGAACCCAAGAACGCCCACATCATGAGCTTCCTGCTGTTCAAACCGGTAGAAGTGTTTTCTATCGGTTCGTGATGGTCTATTGCTACGGCCTGTGTCACGTTCGTTTTTTCCTTGAAGTTGGAACTGAACTCAATAAATGTCGTCGATCAGTCGTGTTCTGGCTCAGGATCGTTGACCGGTTCCATCGACCAGCCGAGCATACCCCAAACAAGGATGCCGACACCGACAAACAGAACGGCGTTGTTCGAGAGGAATCCGGCTCCGATACCAGCTACACCGACACCTAGGATGAACGGGTAGTACGACATATCGGGCAGGTGTATACCACCGTGTCCGTCATCCGAACCGCCAGAAACAACCGGGAGATTCTCCTCTTCGAGGTCGTTCTGGGCGCCTGACGGCACTGCCTGATCGTGTTCGTTGTGGTCGTGGTAGTACTCCGAAATAGTCTCGGGGTACTTCCTGAACCAGAAGTCATCGCGATACTTGACCTGCGGGATCTCATCGAAGTCGTGCGGCGGTGGAGGCGAGCTGGTCGACCATTCAAGGGTTCGCCCATCCCATGGGTCATCACCAGCCTCGACCTTATTTCGCATTGAGTACCAAACGTTGATCATGAAGATTAGGACGCCTATACCTAGGATGATTCCACCAGCAGACGCTGCGGCGTTGGAAGTCTCCCAACCCATGTTCTCAGCGTAAGTGTAGATACGGCGTGGCATACCGTCCATTCCTAGCCAGTGCATCGGAGCGAACTGAAGATTGAAACCAATCATCATGAGCAGCCAGTTTGCGATACCGAGCTTTTCGTTGAGGAAGTATCCGGTCATCTTTGGCCACCAGAAGTAGATTCCGGAGAAGATACCGAGGAGCGCACCACCTACGAGAACGTAGTGGAAGTGAGCAACGACGAAGTACGTGTCCTGCTGCTGTGCGTCGGTTGGTGGTGAAGCGTGGATAACACCGCTAAGACCACCGATGGTGAACATTGCAATGAACGACACAGAGAACAACATTGGTGTGTTGAACCGTATGCTTCCGCCCCAGAGTGTCCCGAGCCAGTTGAAGATCTTCACACCGGTCGGTACAGCAATCAGCATCGTTGAAACCGAAAACGCCGTATTTGCTGCTGGTCCAAGACCAACTGTGAACATGTGATGGCTCCACACGAACCAACCCATGAATCCGATAACAATTCCGGCGAATACTACGAACCCGTAACCGAAGAGCGGCTTACGAGCGAAAGTCGGAAGCACTTCTGAGACGATACCCATTGCAGGAAGAATCAAAATGTAAACTTCAGGGTGTCCAAATAGCCAGAAGATGTGTTGCCACATCACAGGGTCTCCACCACCGAGTGAGTTGAAGAAGTGAGTGCCGTAGATTCGGTCGGTCTGAAGCTGGATGCCTGCAACAGCCAGAATTGGCAGTGCAAGCACGATTAGGACTGATGTAACTAGCGTCATCCATGTAAAGATCGGGAGCTTGAACATATCCATGCCGGGAGCACGCATGTTCAAGATGGTGACGATAAAGTTCAAACCGGCAGCAATGGAAGCCACACCAAGAACGTTCAGGCCGACAATCCAGTAGGTCATTCCTAATCCAGGGTTGAATGTAATTCCTGAATTTGGGGCGTAACCGAACCAGCCACCGTTAGGTGCGTCACCGGTTAACCAGCTGAAGTTGATGATCAAAGAACCGAACAGGAAGATCCAGAAGCTGAGTGCGTTTAAGCGAGGGAATGCGACGTCTCTGGCCCCAATTTGTAACGGTATTAGCCAGTTAAAGAATGCTGCAGAAAGAGGCATTATTACCAGAAACACCATTGTTGTTCCGTGCATGGTAAACAACTGGTTGTACATCTCGGGACCGATGAGGTCGTTTTCTGGAGTCGCGAGCTGAGCTCGAATCGCAATCGCTTCGATACCACCTACGATGAACCAGATGAACGATGTAATACCGTAGAGGGTACCGATACGCTTGTGATCGACCGTTCCGATCCAGCTCCAAATTCCCGTCGTCGCCTTAGGGCGAGGGAAGATTCGTGGAAATGTCAGTGCTTTTGTTGTCACCAGATGTGAGCTCCGCTGTTAGACGTTGTTGCTTCGTCTGTACAGATGGTTTCCGTTAGTCGAGTGTCTTTAGATAAGTGACGAGGGCGTCGATCGAGTCTGTTCCGAGATGGCTAAATCCAGGCATAACGGGTGCAAATCCGTCAACTACAAACGCACCTGAATTGGTGATTGACTCTTTAAGGTAGGAATCAGAGTCCTGACCGGCAACTCTTGAACCGGCTCGGTCGGCTACTCCTGCAAGACCAGGTCCAACGATCGTGTCATCGCCTGTTGAGTGGCAGCTTGCGCAGTTGGTTACGAAGAGTGATTCGCCATCAGCGTCTCCGCCGACAGAGCTTGCTGTTTCCCCCGCTGGGGTTGATCCCGGCTTGAGGGAGAGCAGGTATGCAGCAATGTCGGACACTTCTGACGGGCTGAGTTTGGCTGTCTTGTCAGGTGTGTCGTACACCGCGGCATGCTTTTGCATTCTGGTGCCGATCTTGATTGAAGATGGATCGGTGATCCATTCTTCAAGAGTCTTCTGGTTTAGATCCTTCAGACCCGCACCGATAGTGGAGTGGGTTCCGAAGTGAGTCAGGTTTGGTGCCGATACGATTCCGGAGTTTTCGATATCAGAAATCCAACCGTTCCAGCGCGCCTGCTGAGCGCTGACCTCACGAGCGTAAGATCCCGGTGCCGTCGAGTCTACAGTGTGACACGATGAACAGTTTGCGGCGAAAAGGTTTTTACCTGACTCTTCAGGTGATCCAGCCGCTGGAGCATCAGGGGCCGTGTGCATTCCCTTGAGCCATGCCTGAAATTCTTCTTCCTCGTGGACAAATACTCGGAAGCGCATGTGTGCGTGTGCGATTCCACAGAACTCGGCACACTGACCGTAGTACTCACCTACTTCGTCACCAATCATCCACATGTAGTTATCGTTCAGGGGAACCATATCGACTTTACCGGCGATCTTTGGAACCCAGAAACTGTGGATAACGTCCTGCGATTCGAGCTTAAATGCAACAGGACGTCCAACTGGAATGTGCAGTTCGTTCGAAACGATCACTTCCTGATCGGGGTATCGGAACTCGAACCACCACTGGTGGCCGATTGCTTCTACGTTGAGAACTTCACCCTGATCCTGCGGAACGTGGTTTTGCTGCTCCCAAATTGAGATCAAAGTCGGAACAGCAATTGCGGCGAGAATCAGTACCGGTATGATCGTCCAAGTTATCTCAAGTCTGTCATTACCGTGTGTCTGGTGTGGAAGTTTGTCCGAGTCAGATCGTCGTCGGTAGCGGATTGCAATGTAGATGATGGCGGCTTCGACCATAACGAACACTACCGCGGCAATCCAGAAGATGAATATGAATAGATCTGCCTGGTCTTTGGCGATAGGACCGGCGGTACCAAACGTTGACTGTTTATTGTCGGGAGTACACGCCGCCAGTAGGGCAATCGCCAGAGGGGCTAAGAGAAAAAATGCCGGGCGAAGTGGGAAGGAAAGCTTGGAGACTCGGTGCATCTGGGAGCTGTGCGAAGCGTACTAATAGTTGGGTTATTTGATTTTCGACAAAAAAATCACCGACAACAAAAATCGGCGACAAAACGTTAAAAGCGTGAAAAGCCTAACACTCGCTATATAGCGCCGCAACGGTAAAAAAAAAGCGAATATCTAACCTTTTTCGTTGGGTAAGTACGCCCGCGTAACGCACGTTAAGGTTACGTTTGAGGTTATGGCTAAGAAATTACTAATTGCGACTCGCAACTACGGCAAAGTCCGCGAGCTAGCAAGAATGCTCGATAATCTTCCTTTTAATGTTGTCGGTCTTGACGATCTAGAAATCGACTTCGAAGTCGAAGAAACGGGTTCTACGTTTGAAGAAAATGCTGTTCTTAAGGCACGGGCTTATGGCGAGGCATCAGGCGAACTCACACTGGCGGACGATTCAGGTCTGGTCGTGGACGCTCTAAATGGTGAACCAGGTGTTCTGTCGGCTCGCTACGGCGGTGAAGGTCTTAGTGACGAAGACCGAGTTCAACTGGTACTAAAGAATATGGAAGGCACATCAGGTTGGAAACGCAAGGCACGTTTCGTCGCTGTACTTGCGCTCGTAGGTAACGATGTTCCGAACGGGCTTGTGACGACGGAAGGCGTAGTGGAAGGTGCGATTATGCACGAGCCTATTGGTCAAAACGGCTTCGGCTATGATCCGATTTTCTGGATGGTAGAGCACACGAAGACCACTGCACAGATGACCGCGCAAGAAAAAGACCAGGTAAGTCACCGCGCAAACGCGCTCAAAGCGATGATGTCCACACTGGAGTCGCTGGCCTAGCTTTCACGCAGGCGCCACGGCGATTTCGAACTTAGAATTGTTGATGAGAGTTACTATTCAGCTCTGCGTCGACTTTTTACGTTGTTTCAATAGCTAGAATTTATGTCGAATTCTTCTTCACTCAAATCTCTTGTTGGAATTACCGACAAACTAAATCGCCCGGTTCGCGATTTGCGGATTTCGGTTACCGATCGGTGTAACTTCCGTTGCACATACTGCATGCCCGCGGAGATCTTTGGAGAACGTTACGAGTTCCTGCCTCGACCCGAAATCCTAACTTTTGAAGAGATTGAGCGGGTTGCACGTATTTTTGCCGCGGTAGGCGTAAATAAGTTACGTATTACCGGTGGTGAGCCGTTGGTGCGAGCGAACCTCTCTGAATTGATTGAACGGCTTTCCTCGATCGAGGAAATCGAAGACATTGCGCTCACTACCAATGGATATTTGCTTCCTAAATACGCAAATGAATTAAAGGAAGCCGGGCTCAAGAGACTGACTATTTCGCTCGATTCAATCGACGAAGAGATTTTCAAGAAAATGTCCGGTCGACCGCAGGGACCGGCGAACACCCTGGAAGGCATCAAGCTGGCGACTGAGCTTGGGTTTTCGCCAATCAAAATCAACGTCGTCGTACAACGAGCTGTTAACGATCACACTTTGGTCGACACCGCTCGCTACTTTAAGGGGACTGGAGCCATCGTCCGATTCATCGAGTTCATGGATGTTGGAACCAAGAACGGCTGGGAGCTTTCGGAGGTCGTCACTTCCAAAGAGGTGATCGACATGATTGGTTCGGAATTCCCTCTAGAGCCCGTCGATCCGAATTACACGGGTGAAGTTGCGAGTCGATATCGCTACAAGGATGGCGATGGCGAAATTGGCGTTATCTCATCAGTCAGCGAACCGTTTTGTGGCAGCTGTACACGTGCAAGACTTTCAACAGATGGCAAGTTAGTTACTTGCTTGTTTGCATCAGGAGGAACCGATCTTAAAGAGGCGCTACGGTCAGGCCAGTCCGATGAAGAGATCGCCGAGATGATCGGCGGAATCTGGACGAACCGTTCAGATCGCTATTCCGAGCTACGGTCAAAGGCGACTGATTTATATGTGGGAGCTGAAGGCGACAAAGTCGAGATGTACTACATCGGCGGATAGCGATTCAGGCGGGCGTTCTTCACTGTTAGCTTGTTTTAAGGGATAAGAAATCGCCAATCTGGCAGTGTAGATCGTGCTTGTAGGAATTCTGCGGATAATGAGTGCTATTCACGATTTCGTATTGGGGTCACTTGTTGTTGAGGCGATGCAAGCGGTGCCTCGAGGAGAGCAACCACCACAAGAAGCCGTAGCCGCTCGTAAGAAATTGGTGATGCTGGCGAGCTCAATATTCTTCTCGCAATTACCTTAGCGTTTGTGGGGCTAATGCTCGTACGAGGGGTACCAAGCTAGGTATTTTGCGACCGGTCGAGCCATTCGTGATCGAGCACAGAGTAGATTTCGAGGTCGAAGTATTCATCTTTGACGAGTCCGCCCTGGCGCATGGTTCCCTCATGAGTTAATCCGAGACGTTCCGGAATTCCGCGAGATGGAAGGTTAATGGTCGCGGCTCTAATTGTTACCCGATGCAACCCCACCTCGACGAAGAGCATTGTGATTATTGCTTCGACGCAACGGGTCATGATTCCACGTCCCTGCAGGTCCTGCCTTAGCCAGTAGCCGACCTCGATTCCGTTGTCGCGGTTGGGCACGCCGAAGCCGATGCCGCCGGCGAATTCGCCCATATATTCGATAGCGTATTCGAAGGACCCGTCGAAGTTGTCCTTTTCCCACCGGCGCCTGTTGAATAGTCGTTCGTGTTCAGATTCATTCGGATATGTTTCGATCCAGGGCAGATATTCGGATAAGTAGTTTCGACCAGATTCGATGGCACGCCATTGGGCGTCAACATCTTCGTCAATGTGCGTCCGGAGCAGAATTTCTTCATCTACCTGTATTCGTTTGGGTGGAAGTGCCCGTTCGGTAGGTTCCGGTGGCCAGTTGTCGGCGAACGCGGTGTAAATCGCCATGTCCTGAACCTCTCCGTTCACAACATGTTCTTTGCGAAGAATGGCCTCACGTCGAATCCCTAGTCGTTCTGGGACAGCAATGCTGGTTGTGTTTTGAATTGCGCAGACGATTTCGATCTTGTTGAAGTTGTGGACCGTGAACGCCCAGTCAATAACCGTTTTGACACTGAGTGTCGCTATTCCCTTGCCAGTGTAATCCTGATCGATCCAGTAGCCGATGGAGCCGGATCGGTTCGAGCTGTACATTCCGTGAATGTCAATTTTCCCGACTAATTCGCCATCGAATTCGATCATCCACCAGTAACGCTCGTGATTCCGCACTTCCTCAAATCGCTTCGCCATTTCTTTACGGCGATCTTGAGGTGTGCTCGGTGGTGTAAAGCTCTTAAACCAGGGTGTGAGGAACTCGTTGTTCTTCGCGACAAGTTCCATGTAATTCTCTGTGTCATCCAGGTCCACCGGGCGCAGATTTATTGAGCTCGAAGGAGTGAGAGCGGGGGTGACGGTAGTTCGAAGTTCCTCGAATTTTCGAGACGAATCATTGGGCAATTTAGCTTCCTAAATACGTCAAGATCTGTGACAGATTGTGGATCACAGGTATCGTTGTTGCAATGACAAACATTAATGACAAAACGGTTTACGCCTTTTCAGACGGTTCGGCAATAGGAAATCCAGGTCCCGGTGGTTACGGCGCTGTTCTGAAATTTGGCGAACACGAAAAAGAGTTCAGCCAAGGATTCCGGCATACGACGAATAATCGTATGGAGTTACTTGGTGCTATCACAGCTCTTGAAGCCTTGAAAGGTCGGCAGCATGTAGTGTTGATGACTGATTCTCAGTATGTGATCAACGGGATTGAAAAGAACTGGGCGAGAAAGTGGCGTGCGAACGGCTGGATGCGCAACAAGAAGGAAAAAGCGGTCAACCCTGATCTGTGGGATCGTCTGCTAAATGCCTGTGATCGTCATGATGTGAGTTTTGAGTGGATCCGCGGTCATACGGGGCACCCTGATAATGAACGCTGCGATGAGCTAGCGAATTCAGCCGCTCGGGGTGATCAGTCGATGCAGTTGGTTGACAAGGAGTTTGAAGCGTCTGGTGCGTAGCGTGTGAGTTGCTGAAGGGCGAGGGCCTTCAACCTATCCTTCTCTTCCGGGCAGAGGGGGCGGCGCAGCATCGCATTTCCTCAGTCAGTATGTTTGCTTGGAGATTTTGTGACTCCGATAGCGAAATCGAGTAATCTCGTTTGAGATAGATTTTCATCGAGAAAGATCGAGCCATGCCAGATAATTCAGAACAATCAAGCTTGAGCCACATCGACGAGTCCGGGAAGGCTCGAATGGTAGACGTAGGGTCGAAGGATGTGACTGAACGTGTGGCGACAGCGGGCTGTGAGATTCATATGCAGCAATCGACTCTTGATTTAATTCGATCTGGCGGATTTGACAAGGGCGATGTGCTCGGTGTCGCCCGCGTTGCAGGTGTGATGGCGGGAAAGAAAACATCTGATTTGATACCGCTGTGTCACCCACTTGCACTGAACCAGATCACTATTGATTTCGATGAGCTAGATGACGGTGTTGGCCTAAGTGTGACGACCAGCGCTCGTACGTCTGGCAAAACAGGCGTTGAGATGGAGGCGCTCACCGCCGCGAGCGTTGCTGCGCTTACGGTTTACGACATGTGCAAAGCAGTTGACCGTGCGATGAGAATTGATCGATTACGACTCTTGAGTAAGTATGGTGGGAAGAGCGGCGACTTTATAGCCAACGTTTAATCGCTGGTGCGCTGCTCTCGAACGCGTTGACCCACCTAGTACCCGTGGCTACCATAAATGATCGCTATTGGTGATTTTTATCACTGTAGCCATTGAATGGCATGGCGATGTAGCTCAGTCGGTTAGAGCGCGCGCTTCATAAGC
>CEUN01081003.1_pt1 | contig 57276 bp, 54 predicted proteins | sample 361501 | NCBI WGS metagenome assembly CEUN01 (sample SAMEA2622801, study PRJEB7988) | marine metagenome | biome: marine biome (ENVO:00000447); feature: marine epipelagic mixed layer (ENVO:xxxxxxxxx); material: "saline water (ENVO:00002010), including plankton (ENVO:xxxxxxxx)" | depth 120 m | reverse complement strand
CCCGTAGAGGAGGAGGTGATCCTGGATTCATCGCCCGTAGAGGAGGAAGTTTTTGTTGAGTCGTCAGTAGCAATCCCATTGGATGAGCTTATTGATACCGCTAGAGAGATGCTGCGAAATGGTGATGCGCAGGGGGCTTTGGATTTAGTAAAACCAAGGTTGCAGAGTGATGGCTCTGATGTGCCTGGGCTATGGTCGATATGTGGTACATGCCTATCCATGGTTGGGAATGAAGTCGAGGCGATACAGGCCTTGGAGTATTCAATTTCTATCGGTGATGATACAGCAAAGACTCACTACAATCTTGCACAGCTTCTGAGGAGAAATGGCAGGAAGGTCGATGCAATGCAATCACTAGCTAATGCATTACTTTCCGATGCAGAGCATGTCAACAGCCTGATTGCACTCGGTGAAATGAGGCTTGAGTCTGGAAATTCTGACGAGGCCCTGTCGATATGGAGAAGGGCATTGGAATATGATCCGGATAACACAATTTCCGATAGAATATCGGATTTGGAGCCGCAGAAGGGGGATGAAGAGTCAGTAATCGAACTACGTGAGGAAACTCCAAAGGAGGAGGTGATTGATGCAGATGAAGAAATTGTTTCCATCGAAGACACGATGGCAAATAGAATATCAATTGCAAGAGAAATGTCAGAATCCGGGGAACATGTAAGTGCAGTAAATGCGTGGAAGCTATTACTCGAGGAGGACAGGGGCTCATCAGAAATATGGAGTGGTATGGCTGACGCTCTTTCAGCGGCAGGGCACGCAGATAGGGCATTCCAGTGTAGGCAGAGGGCTAAAGCGATCGAGGATGCCAAGTCCAGAGATGAAGAGATCATAATCGAAGAAGGGGCGATAGACCTGATTACTGCAGGCGAGGAAGCTCAAGAGCGCCTGGATAATATCGAGCCTACAGAAAATGAGGATGTGAACATCTCAATTGAGTGGTACAATAGAGGCGTCACTCTTCTGGGGGAGGAGCAGGCCATTGAGGCTCTGAATTGCTTTGAGAAGGCAATTGGCGGTGCACCTAGGGAAGAGATGTCCCTACGAGTAAAGGCACAGGGAGGCAGGGGTCATGCACTATACCAGCTTGGCAGGTATGGGGACAGTATCAGGTCATACCATACTGCCATATCGATGGATCCAAGCGGTGTGACTGCTAGAATGCTATACAATATGGGTTCATCATACGCAGCTTTGGAGCTGTTCGAGGATGCGATCAAGTGCTTCTCTCAATCACTTGAAAGGGGATTGGATGATGATGATAACGACCTATGCAGGAAGCAGATTAGTAGATGCAAAATCCTCGCAAAAGAGCAATCAAGAAGGGATTCTAGTCAGTAGATATCCTTCTTGGAGAGCTATATATTGTCAAAGATCCCCTCTTGGCGAATCCGACAAGAGTCAGTCCATGTTCCCTCGACATCTCAACTGCTAGGGAGCTGGGTGCACCGACAGCCACCATGATGGAAAAACCGGCCCTTATCGCCTTATGCACGAGTTCGAACGAGGCTCTTCCAGAAACAATGAGAATCATGCCCCTAGCCGGCAGTTGGTTTGAGCTGATGAGGTGGCCAACTAGCTTGTCTAGAGCGTTGTGCCTCCCAACGTCCTCTTCGAGGTGCAGTATTTCTCCATTTTCTGATGCTACTGCCGATGCGTGTGACCCTCCTGTGGACCTGAATAGGGGCTGGACGCTCCTTAGTTCATTCAGGGAGGCCTCGATTTCAGTCAACGATACTATAGGGCCTTCTTCCAGCCTTGGTCCGTGAACGTGAAGCATATTAGAAATGGAATCCTTGCCACATACACCGCATGATGATGTGATAGTGGAAATTCTATGGTAGTCGTTTAGAAGTCCATTATCCACATCACTGCATACGACATCGACCGAGTCGGATGAAACCTGGATGTCGATTACATCAGAAATTCCATTGATGAGCCCTTCTGAGTATAGGAAGCCTAGGGCCAATTCTCTATCCCTTCCAGGGGTTCGCATTGTTATGCCTAGAGATCTAGATTCGTCATCACAGCAAATGTTGATGTTGATGGGAGACTCTACGGCTACGACGTCACCTGTTCTTTCGAAACCCTGATGGTTCAGCTTGGAGACATCGAACTCCTTCTCAGTACTGACCATGGTCTGACATTGTGTCTGAGTATTCATAGATGGCGGATGAGCAGTCAAAACTATTCAAATACCAGCTGCCATAGGGAGTATCATGGCACATGACGGATGTGAGGGGGTATCCCTTCCAGTTGTTTCGTCCCTAAAGCGTGAAAATATCGATGATATCGAAATTAACCTCTCTGATGCAGCAATTACGGCACTTAAGGCGTCGATGAAGGGGGATGAGGATTCACATGTCCTCGTTGTTAGCGCGCAAGATGGTGGATGCTCGGGTTACATGTATGACATGGCCATCATTGAGGACCCGGATGATGATGGCTACCTGAGAGTCGAGGTTAGCGACATGACGATTTTAGTGCACAACAGGGATAGCTCCCTGCTAAATGGGATAAATATTGACTTCAAGGACTCCCTAATGGGCGGCGGTTTTCAGATTGAGAATCCTAACGCAGACAGATCATGTGGATGCGGGCAGTCGTTCGGCTAGACTATACTGTCTGATCTGGCCCTTGGGTGAATTCGATCTCTTCACCATTCTCAACCCATTCCTCCAGCTTCATCAGAGGAGAGATTCTGAGAGTGCCTAGATGCCTAGTGAATAGGTAAACCATGGGGTCGTACTCCCCGACAACTTGGTTCTGGAATGTTTTCCTAACTACGTCGCTCCTGGAAACAAAGAAAGCGTACTCCACGGCTACGCCGATTATGGTAGCAGTGTAGAGTACTAGAAGGACGCTCGTGGAGAATACCACTGGATCACCAAGCAGATCCCCTGACCTCAACTTACTTCCGTAAATTAGCTGACGAGAAAGTAGGAAAATCAGGCCTATTCCAACTGATGGCCCTAGGGCGTCATCGACTAGAGAGTGCATTGGGATTAGCCTTCTTTTGGTGGGATCAGCGAAAACTAATGAGTTGAGCGTGGCTGCTCGGATCACCGAGATTACCGAAACGAGGAATATGTAAAACCCGGCACTTACCAGAAGAACCTCTGATGGGCTCAATGGCAAATATAGGACAATGAGGTAGGCGAAGATACCCAGGAAAACGGTGATTGGCATTCTGTGGGCGGACTCTAATACCTTGTTCAATGTCCCAGCACCATCGTCTAGTGGAGGAATTCCAATAATCTCCCAGCGGGTCACCCTGCGAATGAGGCCAGCCACCTTGAGGAGAATCTTCTTGTCTATAAGAATCCATTCAATGGGCCTGAATAGCAATGACAGAATGACAGAAACGGGAAGCGCGAAAAGGCCCAACAAGGGAGAAAATACCAATGCCGGCAGGAGAAGAAAATGCTGAGCACCTAGTGGCCTCAAAAGATCTGACTCAATTCTAGACTTTCGTTCGTCGTCAATAAGCAATCTTCTTGCCTCTGAGTCTAGCTCGGTCCTGTATCTCCTAATTGGAATACCCGAGTCCAGAACCCTCCTTACCTTCTCACGGTAGTGCTCATGCTCAGGCTCCATCCCGACCCACCACTTCCACCCAAATCTCAAGGGCAAGGAAAGTAGAAGTGGCAGAAATAGGATCAGGACCCCAGTTGCCATTCCCTCAATGGGTTCAGTCACAACCGTTGCTTATGCGGGGAGGATTAGAATGAACCGGTCGAAGTTGGCATGGGGTGGTAGAACTGGGGGGTAAACACTAATTTGCAGAGGCGCTATGGTAGTTAGCAGAAACCTGCGGCCAATCTACTACATTCCACCATGAGGCGATATAGTCGCCCCTCCCAGGTCCGAACTTCTTGTAGTAGGCGTGCTCCCATACATCGATCCCCAGTATTGGATGTCCGCTAGAGTCCATCAACGGATTGTCCTGATTCGGAGAGGAGCAAATGCAAAGGCCCCCATTGTTATCCACGCATAACCAGGCCCAGCCACTGCCAAACCTGGTCATTGCTGCGTTTGCAAACTCCTTCTGGAAAGATTCGAAGGAGCCGAACTTTTCGTCGATGGCTGATGCAAGGTCGCCATCGGGTTGACCCCCTCCACTGGGGCACATAATACTCCAGAAAAGATTGTGATTCCAAAAACCGCCACCATTATTCCTGACTGCATTATTGTCCGAGTGTTTGGAGAGCAATTCCTCTATGCTGAGGCCGTCCATATCTGTCCCCTCTATGGCAGCATTGAGTTTTGATGTGTATCCAGCGTGATGCTTGCTGTGATGTATCTCCATTGTCAGGGCGTCTAGGTGTGGTTCGAGTGCGTCATATTCGTAATCTAGTTCGGGTAATTCAAATGGCATATTCATCCTCATGCTTACGGAGATGTGCAAGGGATATCAATTCTGCCATTGAAAATACGGAAAATCTTCATCGTATTCCTCACAATAGAGGGTTCATGGCGAGAATCGCTGTGACTGACGGTATAGACGAAAATGCTGCTGAATCACTTAGGAAGTTAGGCCATGATGTTGTAATTGGTCACCATGAGCCAGCCTCCCTGTCATCCGGATCTTTGGCTGATTTTGACATTGTTGTAATCAGAAGTGCTACTAAGATGGGAGAAGGTGCAATTTCTGCGAATTCTGGCGAAGGCGGCTCCCTCCGGATGATCATTAGAGCAGGGGTAGGTGTGGACAATATCGACATAGACGCAGCTACGTCCAACGGAGTGACTGTCTGCAATACCCCCGGCGCATCGACAAATGCGGTAGTTGAGCTAACCATTGGCCATCTACTCTCTTCTGTGAGGAATATCGTACGTTCAGACAGGATGCTAAGAGGTGGTGTATGGGCGAAGAAGCAAATGAGGGGTAGTGAGCTTAGGGGTAAGAATCTGGGTTTGATCGGATATGGGAGGATAGCCAGGGGAGTTGCGGACATTGCAAGGGGGCTCGGAATGAGGATTCATGCATATGATCCATACATTAGTGCCGAGAGCCACGATGGCGACTATGTTTTACATCACGATGTCGACTCATTATTCAAGGAGTGTACCCATATTTCTGTTCATTGTTTCCTATCCGATGAGACAAAGCACATGGTGGATTTGAGGAGGGTCTCTATGATGCCCAAGATTGGGGCAGATGGCATAGAATGCGGAAACCACATTGTCAATTGTGCTAGAGGGGGTATTATCCATGAAAGTGACATAAGGAAGGCTCTTGAAAGCGGGGAGTTGACCTCTGCAGCGCTTGATGTATTCGAAAGTGAGCCAGCTACAGGAAACGAGTTGCTCGACCAAGATAGTTTCTCATCCACGCCCCACATAGGAGCATCTACTAAGGAGGCTCAGGCGAGAATTGGAAGTGAAATCATCTCGATAGTGGGTGATTTTGAGTCTGGCAATATTCCGCCCTCGAAGTTGAACTGACTACTCCAATCTATGCATGCTAGATAGTGGCTTCGACATTAGGCTGAGATCTGTTGGAACTGCGATTCCCGAGATTGGGGACTTCAGAGAAAGCCCACCTTCCTTCTTTGCCTTCCATACCATGGAGTTGAAATCCATGATTTTCGGGGTCAAATCTGTCAAATCTCCGTAATCGCTTGGAGACTCAAATTCAGCAGAGCTTGGGAAGTCTCTGATGTCAACAGCGCTTGTTCCGTAAATCTGTGTTGAGAGGTAATGTGTGAAGAAGGGACAGATTGGAGAGAAGACTGTGAGCAGATCCCTCACAATCCTGTGAAGTGTCCATTCAGCAGATTTATCCCCCTCATATAGCCTAGATTTCGACATCTCCAGCCAATGCCCGGGAAAGACCCCTGTCCAGAAGCCCTTGATTGCCTGGGCGGCATTATAGATATCCAACTCGGACCACGCACCTGAAACCCTAGTCATTACCTTGTTGAACTCGGATAAAATCCAAAGGTCCTCGATATTCAATCCATCTGGTGCAGACTCTAGATCCTCGGGGACTTCGAATTGACTGGCGAACCTAGCCACATTGAACATCTTGGTCAGGACTCCGTAATACTTGGACTCAATTTCTTCGGGGTTGATGTGGAAATCGTCTCCAACCTGTGCATCACATGCCTTCCATAGTCGGAAGCATTCACTGCCAATCTTATTGGCCTTCAGACTAACCTGCTTGCCCTCAGGCCCCCTGATCTTCCATGAGCCGGTTCTCCCGCCAGCACCGCATTCCAGTACGGAGTCTGCATCAATCCCATTCCCGAGGGACTTGGACATCTTCCTTCCCCATGGATCCATGCCGAGGCCATCAACCCAGATATTCTCAAAACCAGGCTTATCGAGAAGTAGGGCGCTCTTGAGCAGAGTGTAGTAAAGCCACGTCCTTACGATTTCTTTTCCCTGGGGCCTGATTGATGTTGGGAACGCTCGCTGGAACATTTCTGGGTCACTAATGTAGCCCGACACGTAGAGGTTTGAGTTTGAAGAGTCCATCCATGTATCGAAGACCTTCTCTTCCCCGTAAATGGAGCCTAATGATTCGACTAGGTCATCGTAGCTTCCCAATAGCTCCCTAGTGGACCTATCTAGAACCTCGGATCCAGGTGGTGGCGAGTCCCTCCATGGCTGTACGTACGTGCCGTGTGGAGGTACAACGACCTTCGTGCCGTCATCTGAATACCAAATGGGAACCTCGGTGTGGTACCATCTCCTCCTACTTATGGGCCAGTCGATCGAGATTCCGTCCATCCAATCGTGCAGGAACTGCCTGTTTCTCTCGGGTATGAAAACGGATTCGTCTGAAAGTTCCCTCAATCTACCTAGGATGTGTGTCTGCCTGACATACCACTCCTTCAGGAGGATAATTTCCACTGGGTTTCCACCCCTCTCGCTTACTGGGACCTCCTGCATTCTCTTGTTCGCAGATTCTAGGCGTCCCGTATCTGAGAGGATTTGTATCGCCGCGTTCCTCGCATCTTCGGCCATCATTCCCTCGAGTGGGCCTGCAATATCCGTGAGTTTTCCCTCGAGATCGATTGCAACGAATGGCTTTAGCCCCAGTTCCCTGAATACAGAAACGTCGTTTTGGTCGCCAAATGAGCATACCATAAGCACGCCACTACCGAAATCGGATTTCACAGAAGGGTGCGTCATAATCTGGACTTTGCTCTCACGCCCCTCAACGGGAAGTGGCAGGGCTACTTTCTTCCCCACTAGGTGCTTGTACCTCTCGTCATCGGGATGAACGACAACGACTCCACAGGCGCAGATCAGTTCGGGCCTAGTGGTTGAAATTATCACGTCATCTCCATCATCTGTAGTCCACCTGACATCGCAAAGAAGGGTCTCCCTAGAGACCCTCTGCACCTCGGCATCTGCAATGGTGGTTCCCTCGACAGGATCGTAAATATTCGGTCTGAGATCCTCGACAATATCCCCTCTTCTGAAAAGATCCACGAATATCGACTGGGTCACTGCACGGTAGTCTGGGGCATCTGTGAGGTACTCATTTGAATAGTCGCATGAAAGGCCCACTCTCTTCGCGGTGCTTCTCATCGCTTGTGTGTACTCTTCGATTGTTTCTGAGCATAGCTCGAGGAACTCACCCCTCTCATATGTCCTCATCTTCCTGCCCGTTTTTTTCTCGACTGTAAATTCAATGTTGATGCCATTCCTATCGACACCCCATGGGAAGTACACCTCCTTACCCATGAGCCTCTGACTCCTTGCAATAACGTCAATCATGCTATACTGAGCAACTGCACCGATATGCCAAGTCCCACTTGGATAAGGTGGTGGAGTATCAATTACGAATAGCTCCCTGTCACTCTTGGGATTAAATGAGTACCTATCATTGAAAGAAGGTCCGAAGTGGTCCTCTTGGATCCTCTTCTCGAGGTCTATTGTCCACCTCTTGTCCCGTATAGTTGGGTCCCCCACTAAAACTCCTCGCGAACATTCCTGAGTACTCCCGTTCTTGACTGTTCCCGCCTTCGGCGGGCATGTTCTAACCGCATTCAATGCGATAAGAGTGGCGAGGGGTTGAAGTCCCCTCGTCTGTCAGCAAACTCCGAATAAGATGGACGAAGGAAGTGAAGGGGGTAGATTCAGCGCCTCCGCAATAGCCGAAAGTGTCTCGAAAAGAGTCCGAGAAAAGACCGATTCTTTTCGATCGGCAGTTTCTGATATTGACTCTGAATCGGTTTCAAAGGCCATTAGGAGAGCGCCTGTTTCAATAAAGCGGAATCTTTTGGATTCAACAGTTACGGACATCATTACCAAGGTTCCTGCTGTCACCGTAGTTTTGTGCCTGGCCGTTACAGGATTTTTCTCTATCCATTCGGGAATCAATGACTGTAGGGATGGGTACAATCCGGACTGGTGCAGTGATGAGGGTGCACTCAATGTGAATGGAGACATGGCAATATATCTCCCACAGGGTTCAGAGGTACAAGCCCAGATTGAGGATGTAGAGCAGGATTGGACAACTAATGTGATGGTCGTATATGTGGAATCCAATACCACCGGAGTGGATAAGCTTCCAATACTATCGCAGCTGGACATAGTTGAAAATACGCTTAATACCCATAGGAACGACAAGGGAGCAGAAGATTTCGTCATCTACGTACTTTCTGTTTCGACGGTTGTAAAGGAAGTGAATTCCAGTGGTGGGAGGGTAATCAAAGCATTCTTCTCTGGTATTGCAGAGGCGACTGGGAATAGCGACGTGTCCCAATTAGTCAACGAAACTGTCGACGAGCAGGCTAATTTGATAGGAGACTACTCAATTCCCGACGAGCAAGAAAGAGTAGACCAAATCCTTGATGAAATGCCACAAAACGCTCTGGACAAACTCGTCAGAGACGTGGGTAAGAACCAGAATGAAACTGCTGGCTATTGGAATAGAGCTGTGATAATCATTGGAATAACTAGCCTGGTCGATATGGATGGGGATGGCGAGGACGACACAGGAGATTACATCGAGTTTGTTTCAAATGAGATCAACCGGATATCGATTGAGAACAATTGGGTATGTAGGGACGAGAATGGAAGGGAGCTAAACCCCGAGAAGAAGGAAAATGAAGATTATTGCGAAGACCAAAATTACCTAGACCTGCGGATGACCCTGACGGGGCCTGTTCCACTAACCAACGCAATTACAGAGGAGTCATTCAAACTATTCTGGGGTGTTTTCCCAGTAGGAGTAGTCCTCGTAGCATTCGGCCTTTTCATATTCCATTGCGATCTCCTACAGACTGGAAGAATCCGTCTAGTTCAGGGTATCAAGGTAGTAATTATCTCGGGACTACCGACATTATGCTCCGTTTGGATAACCCTAGGCATGATTGGATTAACCGACTATGAGGTTACAATGACAGTGATAATTGTTGGACCCATAGTTCTAGCTCTAGGTGTCTCATATGGGCTGCATATTACAAATAGATATGCAGAGTCCAAAGGCTCCCCCAGAGAAAAGATGGCAGAGGCACTGAGCTCGACGGGGCGGGCCGTATTACTTTCCGCACTTACTACTATCATTGGATTCATATCGCTGACACTAGTTCCAATGAAGCCCATTCAAACAATTGGATGGGCCCTATCTGGAGGAATCGTAGTTGTCTATCTGATGACTATGCTGATGGTTCCGAATCTGACAATGATGTTAGATCTGAAGAAGCCCTCTCATCCACCGCCGAAAATTTTCCAGGTTGCTGTAGAGACGCCGATCAAATGGACGAGGGTGACTCTGGCTATCTTCACCATAGCAATGCTAGTCTCCGCGGGCATTAACAGGCCCAATGTGGAAGAGAACATTGACCTACTGGAAATGGCCCCTGGTGGCGTCGATGCTGTGGATAAGATGGGGGTGTACTCCGACGAGTTCAATGCAGGCCAGCCTGGTTTCCTATTGATCACGGGCGATATCTCCGCAGATCCAAATCCCCTACCCAACGCAGAGGCCGAGCAGAGTGACCCCTATGCAAATCTTGAGGGCATTTCGCAGCTTGAAACAAAATGCAACTCCGTCGAAAATACGACTGCTGTATCCATTGTTTTCCTGATGAAGGCTATAGGGGTCGGGGTAAATGTCACCGGGACCCCGATATATGACTTGATCAACGGTACTGTTGGGGACGTTCTTCCAGAGCCAATAAGAGAAGTGTCCCAACTAATATTTGACAACGAGCAATCCGGAAACGTCTCATTCTGGAGTGCTATGAACTATCTCGACCTGCAGGACACGGGAGGAGTCCAAGCTCAGAATTTCCTAATCTACGTATTCTACAATAGCATGACAGATGAAATGAGGGGTCTTTTCATGTCGTCAGACTTCAAGAGGAGCCTCATTTACATCGATATGCCATTCATGGATGTCAAGGCGACATCTGAAGCCGTTGAGTTAGTTGACGAGTATGCCTCGCAGGAAACGGATGGGGCAATAGATTCTACTCCCCTGATCGGTGTTGCTTCGATAACTATAGAGGTCAATAATCTGATAGTGGGCTCTCAATGGTCGTCCCTAGGGTTCGCACTACTATTCACGGTTCTGACCCTGGCCCTTGTATTCAGAGATGTGCGATATGCGATGCTGACGACTATGCCTGTAGGGTTTACAGTAATGATGCAATGGTTGGCAATGGATGGATTGGACGTCCCACTATCCCTAGTTACTGTGATGATTGGCTCGATTCTTGTCGGTGTGGGCGTTGACTTCTCTATCCATATTGCAAATAGAATAAAGGAGCAAGGTGGGACAATTGAGGCCATACAGACCGCTTGCGCTAGTACGGGAATGAGCCTGTTTGAGGCGGTAACCGTAACCGCTTTTGGGATGACCTGTGCGTACCTGATTCCAATAGCTGCAATCAAACCATTCGTAACTACGATAATCATACTACTTCTTGTGGCGGCCATATCTGCCTTGATTTTGCTCCCTGCAATTTTTACGGCAATGATAAAGGCGAACATTGGTCTAACTGGTGGTGTAAACACAATGGTCAGGACGGCGGGGCTTCGCCGGGCAATAGCTAGAGACGAGGCTGATGTAATCGATGCTGCGATGGTCTTCGGCTCCTCAGATGACGCTTGGTGATACGACACGTTGATTCACCTAGCGAATAGTCGCGAGGCATGGCAGGGCTATGGCTGATGAAGAGTGAGCCCCATGTATATCCATGGGAACAGCTAGTAGAGGACAAGAAGACGCATTGGGATGGAGTGAGAAATTACCAAGCCCGCAATACTATGAGAGACTTGATGAAGAATGGGGACTTGGTATTGTTCTACCACTCTAATTGCAAACCGCCACATGTTGCTGGTGTAGCTAGAGTTTGTAGGGAGGGCTATCCTGACTTTACAGCTCAAGATCCTAGTTCAAAATATTTTGACCCGAAAGCAGCGCCTGACAACCCGAGATGGATGATGGTCGATATAGAGGCGGTAGCTGCTATGGCGGAAATCGTCACCCTTCCCGAGATGAGAGGGAACCCTGCATTGGAAGGGATGCCACTGTTAATGAAGGGGCAGAGGCTTTCAGTTCAGCCTGTCCCACAGAACTGCTTCGAGATTATATGTAAAATGGGAGGATTAGACGGTATCCCACGATAGTGGGCGTGTCCTCGGTGGACGTTCGTCACTGCTGGAGATAAGTCACCGATCTCCTCAGCCCCGTTATCCCAAGGCATCCAGCATCCCCGGTCGGGCTGCTCGCTTCCGCGCCTGACCTGGTTCCCGGGCATAGGATGGTCATGGCTACCCTCCGGAAGCCAATTCCAACAACCTGCATCTCTTGGGGACGAGGCGTCGACGTCAACCGGCGGGTCGCCAGCGGCTCGTCTACGCCGCCCTCGGACTTCAGGTCACCATTATCGACGATTTGTGAATAACAGAGCACGTCAACACCCCCCCTAGCCCAACACGACCGGGGAGCGCTTCCCTTTCAAAGAATCGGGATGGCGTAACTACGAAGAGGCCTCGTATTTCGAGGGGCAACCGGTCTGTATCTCATGTGCTTCCAGTTGCCAATACCCGTCTAAATATTGCAAATCGCCCTTTATTGCGATCATGTTTCCCTCGTCAAACCCATCCGGTATCACAGTACTGGAGTAGTCTACATGCAGAACATGGGTAAGACCTGTTATCGAGAAGCTGAAATTTTCTGTGTCCAGACTTCCTATCATAACTTCACCCCTGACGTGCAATTGGCCTTCAAACGCACCGGGATCATCCATCACCTCATCAATCGAATGCTGTACCTCGGGCTCTATTGAGACGAACATTAGGATAAGTAATACCGCCATTGAAAAACCGACAATTAGCAGCCTCCTCTTCCTGGACAGTGAGAAACTGGAGGAGCCCGTCATGCTGATTCCTCATGAACATGATTGATGATATTTCTGATTGTTAGTTCAGGTGTTATTGTAGCCAACAGCCTCTTCTACGCCAGAGAACCCATTCTCCCTGACTCGGGCCCTCAGGCCTCTTACTATGTCAGAAACTACGGATGGGCCCCTGAAAACCAAAGCGGAATACAACTGCAGCAGTGAAGCACCGGAAGTCAGTGAGTTCCAAGCAGAATCTGGCGAGTCTATGCCACCGACACCGACGATTGGCACCTTGCCGTTAGATGACTCATACAGCATAGAAACGACCTCCAATGACCTCTCTTGAAGTGGTCTTCCTGAGACGCCGCCATTCTGAGCAAAGGCGTGGCGTGACTTCGTATTCTTCGGGACGGGTCTCTTCAGCGTGGTATTGGTGGCAACGAAGCCGTCAATTCCGTTTCTTAGGGCCTCTTCGGAGGATGAGCGTAATTCCTCATCTGAAGCGTCGGGGGACAATTTGAGAAGCATTGGTTTTCCCCCGCCCTTCATTTCCTTAACAGAATTGCAGGCCTTCAGAACTGAGCCTAGGATTGTGTCTTCGTGCAAGTCCCTGAGGCCGGGAGTATTGGGCGATGAAATATTGAGGACGAAAATGTCAGCATGATCCCAGAGAGTTTCTAGTGTTGCAGAATAATCAGAGGGGGCCTGTTCATTGTCCACCTTCTTCGATCTTCCAATGTTTGCAGCGACAGGGACATTAGGCCACTTACCCGATGCTCTCCTTTGAATCAGTTGATCCCTGATTGAAGATGCCCCTGGATTATTGAAACCCATACTGTTTACTAGAGCTTGTTCAGCATCTGCTCGAAACATCCTGGGTTTCGGGTTCCCCTCCTGAGGGAACCTCGTTATACCGCCATACTCTACCCAGGAGAAGCCCATAGCAGGCCATGCAGAAAGTGCTGAAGCTCCCTTGTCCATTCCTGCTGCAAGACCTAATGGATGTCTGAAAAGCCTACCAAATACATGGGTTGGCAGCTCTGGTGACTGGTATAGTGTGTTGAGAGTCCTTAGTCCCACAGATGATTGGCCGAAACCAGAAAGGGATTTGATGGCTAGCCCATGGGCCCTCTCTGAATCCATGCGGCTAATTACCGGACGAGCAAACATGCTCCATCCTATCCCCATGAGCTAAGCCGCGATGCTATACCCTTCAAGAGTTACGTACCCCACGCGCCCACATGGTCGATTGGGCCCCGTCTATGTACGAAGCGGCGAGAAGGCTACTTAGGACACCAGGAGGGGCCCTATATGTCCCAGATTCATGCTTTGATTCTGCTAAATTATTGATTCTAGGAATTTCAGACGAGGTTCCCTCGATAATTACAGAACCATCAGTAAATTCTGGATCCACAGACGAAATTTTCTATGATTGCGATGGTAAGATCGAGTTTCAGATTGGAAAAATTGAGCCTGCAATGGAGACATGTTGGATAAGATCTGAGTCTAATGAAATTGAAAAACTCTGGGAGGAGCTTTCAGATGTTGCAATGAAACTAGCTCGTGCAGGATATCCAGGCTGTCTTGGCTGTGGAGGTCCCGGATCAGAGGAAATTTGGGATGAAAATGTGTCTAGATTGGCCTCGTGAATAGTCGTCTCCTTACGCGCGCGCGTCACACACACATGCACGCGCGCGCGTTGGAACGAACTGTGCTCACTCATGTTTATACGGGGCTCACTTGGCCCCAAGGAAACGTAGCACTCGATTCGAATTGGGGCTAGGTTGTGAAATCATGAAGCTAATGATACTGGAATCTGGGACCAAGGCAAAGACGGTAAAGAAGTACCTTGGAAAGGACTGGATTGTAGAAGCCTGCAATGGGCATGTTCAGGATCTTCCAACTAGAAAAAGCGGCAAGCAGGGATCCAAGGCGATGTGGGCATCTGATGGAACTAAACTGCCTGATCCTCCATGGGAATGGACAGATAGGGCTGAGGGCATTATTTCTGGAATTATGAGAAAGGCGAACAGCAAGGGAGTGGAAGAGGTATACATTGCTACGGACCCAGACAGAGAAGGTGAGTTCATTGCTTGGAGGCTAAGCATAATATTCTCTGAGTTCCCAATTGTTAGAAGAGTGACGTTCAATGAAATAACAAAACTCGCTGTTGAAGATGCCGTTGCCAATCACAAGGATGTCGACTCAAACCTAGTTGATGCAGCAAAGGTTCGAAGGTTCATGGATCGACTTGTAGGATATAGGTGCTCTAAATTCGCGAGGAGTTGGAATCTAAAATCGATGGGGAGGGTCCAAACTCCGACTCTAGGATTCATAGTCGAAAGGGAGTTGGAGCGAGAGGCACATGTCCCGATACCATTCCACAGTGTTCGTGCAACCAGTGATGGGTTTAATTTCAAAGTAAGATTTCACGAGAAAGGAGATGAGGGTGCCTGGTTTGATGACGATGGAAAGCATTTCCCGGATAGAACGTTCGATGGTGAACATGCCAAGACCGTTCATGGCGTCATTACGGATTCAGGAATGATGAGAGTAGTTTCTATCAAGGACGGGAAGAACAGGAGGAAGCCCCCGGCACCATTTACTACCGATACTCTACTACAGGCTGCCAGTTCTTCACTCGGGTGGTCTATGGGAAAAACTAGTAAAATCGCATCCGACCTATACCAGGCCGGGCATATCACATACATCAGGACTGACTCAACAAGGACGAGTGAGACTGCAAGAAACACGGTCAAGGAGCTAATCAAGGAGAAGTATGGTGAAGACTTCCTAGGTCCAGGCTCACTTGGAGCGGACGCGAAAAAGGGCACGTCGAATGTGCAGGACGCGCACGAGGCAATTAGGCCTACATCCCCGGCATCGGAGGAAGTCGACGGAGTTGAGGCTGACCACAGAAGGCTGTATAGGTTAGTTTGGAGTCGCTTTGCTTCTAGTCAGATGTCCGACTCAATTAGGGAAAGAAGGGACTTGCGGGCATCTGTAGATGGTATTGAACAGGAATTAGCGGGAACAGCGTCCTGGCTGGTACATTCGGGATGGGAGGAGGCGTCCTCGGAATTTTTACCTGACCCGCGGAGGAGCCGTCCCCAATTCGAGTTGCAGGTTGGTTCCGAGTGGAAACTAGACGAGGGGGATGAAAACCCTCTACTAACTATTGATGAGACAAAGCCGCCACGAAGGTTCTCAGAGAGTTCTATAGTAAAACAGATGAAAACTGCTGGGATTGGTAGACCTTCGACATATGTCAGTATCGTTCAGAGAATACAGGACAGAGGATATGTGGAGAATGACAGTGGTTCTTTGGTTCCGACAGACAATGGCAGGACTCTCTGGTTAGATGTAGCGCCTATTTACGGATCCAAGGCCGGAGGAATGGAAATTCTTTCCTCCTCATTCACATCTGAAATGGAGGCTAGCTTGGATGGTATTGAAATGGGAACTACTGATGCAGTTTCAATTTGGGAGGACTTCTCGGGAGACTTCAAGGACGCCCATAACAAGGCAATTGAATACCGCAGGAGGACACCAACGCCCAAGCAAATGTCATTCATCGAGAGTAGGATTACCGGGCTAGATGAAGATGTGGTCAAATCCCTTCTGGGAGACAGGGAAGTCGGGAGTCTCAGTGGAGAAGAAGCCAGCGAACTAATTGGTACACTTACGGAATTGTCGAAAACGAACGGAGGACCTCCGGCTAGTGAGAAACAGATGAGCTACCTGATGTCACTAATTGAGAAGTCGGGAATGTCTGTTACCGATGCCTTGTCCCTTGTTGAGGTCAGTGATTTGAGCGAGCTTACAGGTGGTCGAGAGGGGACTGCTAGTGAATTGATCGGGAAGATGAGGGATTCCAACTCCTCAATGCCCGCTACGGAGCCACAGATGGAATTGATTAGGAACATGTCCGAGCAATTGGGAATATCGATGTCGGATACACTCGCAATTGCTGACCTTGCTACAGAGGAAGAAGTAACGAAGTCGGAAGCTAGCGACCTGATTTCAAAGCTGAAAAGTATGCGAAGAAAGCAGGGAAAAGGCAAAAGAAAGTAGCTGGGGAGTGAGACATCATGGAGTTCCACTATGATGTGGCCATTGTAGGAGCCGGTCCCGTTGGCGGATATCTGGCCTTGAAGTTACGAGAGGCAGGGCGCACTGTACTCCTGATAGAGGAGCACGGAGAAATTGGCCGGCCATTCCAATGCGCTGGATTGGTAAATCCCGATGCGATGAGTAAGGTTTCACTCGAGAACACGGCATTGAGCGTGATTTGGGGCGCTAGGATACATGGTCCATCAGGCGAAGCCGTTGAGATAGGGGACCCAAATAGGATTAGAACCTGGTCCGTCTGTAGAAAGAAGTTTGACGAGAGTGTGGTTCGGAGCGCCATTGATGCTGGGGCTGATATTTGGCTAGATAGCATCCCAATAGATGCTGAAATCAAGGATGAGCATGCCTCGATCAGAGTAGATAAGAACGGTAAACAGGCCATCGTAAACTGTCAGATTATCTGTGGGTGTGATGGTGCGCACTCATGGGTTAGGAAGAAGTTCAAATTTGGTAGACCTAAGGAGATGATGGTCGGATTTCAAGTTGAGGTTACGGGATATCCAGGGGTGGATGGTGTACTGGATATGTACACTGGCAATAGCATTGCACCGGGTTTCTTCGCCTGGGCTATTCCATCGGGCGGTACTACCAGAGTAGGTATGTGGAGTCGCCCTGATCTTCTCGAGGGGGATTCTTGTGAGTCATTATTAAGGAGGCTCATGAATGATTCAATTTGGTCCGAGAGATTCGCTAATTGCAAAATTGTCGGGAAGTTTGGAGGTCCAGTACCTAGTGGCATGCTGAAGAATACCGCTCGACCGAGAGTAGCTCTGTTCGGCGATGCTGCGGGCTCATGCAAGCCAACAACTGGAGGGGGCATCGGGCCGGGATTTGAACAGGTAGACCTACTAGTACCAGAAATTTCACAGGCTATTGAAATGGGGAACCACTCTGAAGAAAATATGGCCAGAATTTCAAAAATTCTTGATTCAATGAGGAGAAAGCATGGCAAGGCAAAGGCCCTCAGAGATGCCTTCGTCACCGAATCTAGTGATGAAGAACTCGACGAAATATTCTCTATTTGGTGTAAGGAGGATGTTATACAAATAATTAATGAAACAGGGGAGATAGACAACCCCATTCCCCTAGGAATAAGGCTATTGAGGGAAGTTCCAGAATTCCGCAAGGTAGCAGGTAAGGCTGCTAAGGCATTAATTTGGGGTTGAGCTATGCATAGATCGGTTCAGAGAGTACGGTATCCACCGTTCGAGCACTACAATACCAATCCTGAGGAAATCCCACTTGTAGAGGTCTTATTGGTATCTGAAAACGAGCCTCCGCCCGAATTCAAACTAGGAGTAGAAAATGGCTGGATGGTTGAGTGGAGGGATGAGAAGCAAGGTGGTGAAAATCTACCTGAGATTCGAACAGAGGTAACCAGAGAGACTCTTCCTTTCCTGATGAGAACCAGAAATGGTTGGTACATCGAGCCGGATCCAATACACGCCCTGGCTAGAAGGATGATCCTTCCATCGGTGATTATCCTAACTGCTTCTCTTATTCTTCATGCACTAGAGCCTGCATTGATTGAGTTGATTGGGTCCGTGGCAGAAATAATCTATACGCCAATTAGGATAGGGCCTCTTGACTACCCACTTCTAATCCTAGTTTCATTTCCTATCTTCATACTGCCCATAATTGTCAGAATAGTGGCCAATGTGAGGGACATAAGAAGGCAGGAGGAATACATCTCCAAACCACTTGGTAGCCCCCTGATGGAAATTGGTGATCGTGGTCCAAATTCTATCGAGGTTCTGAGTTTCCAATCTCCAAAGGGTTTCAGGGCGGATAGATGTAGAATTCAGGTCGGTGTTGCTGTTCCTGAAAGGGAGACTCTGCTGAAGGCCACCAATACTAGCGAAACTGGTCAGCCTGCCCCTGGGATGTCGACGGCACTTCCGGAAAGAAGGGTTTCGACAGCTGACGAACACGGCACCGGTGTGGGAGAGTCACTACCGATGACTGTTAGCAGGGGCCGGGTACTGCTCTTAGAACCTATGAGGGTCCAATGCAGCGGACCATGGAATGATATATCATCGAGTAAAATAGTCCTAGAAGGGCCTAATGATACATGGCCTGGTTCAATATATTCTGCAATGATTGCCGTTCACTGGGAGATTGTTGTGGAAGGGGTTACAGACTCGGGAACGAGGATGAAATGGGTTAGGCCCATCATCATAGAGAATAATGCGAAAGTATCCGTTGATGACCTGCCCGTCAGGAGCGGAAGAGTCGAAGGATAGTCATATCTGAATCGGCGGTGGCGAACCGGCTTCGATTTCGAATAGTCTAGCAGTCTCCAAGATATTGTATCTAGAGTCCCTCTTCCTTGGGGTGAAACCAGCCATGGAGATTATCCTATGGAGTTCAAATTCTGTAGCCTCTGTCCTATCAGTACCGGATGCTGAAACGACGTTCTCCTCCATCATTGTTGATCCGGCGTCATCGGCGCCCCCCAGTAGTGCAATCTGGGCTACCTCAAGGCCCATTGTGGGCCAAGACGCCTGAATGTGGCTGATGTTGTCAAAGAAAAGTCGTGAGACAGCTAAGTGTCTCAGGTATTCGCTTGAAGAGGCCCCCAGTTCCACCCTATTGGAACCCCTATTTCTCTTGCCGAACGCGTTGTTCTCTAATTGAACGGGCCACGAGACGAATGAAGTGAAACCCGTCCTTCCCTCGGATGTTGCATCGTCTTGCATCTCCCTAATCCTGTACATATGTTCAACCCTATTTGCCCGGGACTCTCCAAATCCAAACACGTTGGTGGCTGATGTTGTGAGACCGAGCTGCTGGGCCTCACCCATGACTCTGAGCCAATTTTCTGCTGAGCCCTTCAACGGGGAAATGTCCATCCTCACGTCATCTACTAACATCTCGGCCCCCCCTCCCGGTAGGCCGTGCATTCCAGCCTTCTTCAGTTGCTGTAAAACCTCCATTGTACTTAGTCCGCAAACGTCAGCAATACCCTCAATTTCTATCGGCGAAAAGCAGTCTAAATCTATAGTTGGATGTCTCGACCTAAGTTCGGCGAGTAAATCTGTGTACCAAGAAAGTGGCAGTTCTGGATTGACCCCTCCCTGCATCAGGATCCTAGAGCCGCCAAGTTGCTCCAACTCGGAAATCCTTTCACTAATCTCATCGATTGTCTGAGTGTAGACCTCTGCATGTCCAGGGGGCCTGTAAAATGAGCAAAACTGGCAATTTATAGTGCATACATTGGTGTAGTTAATGTTTCTATCAACAAGATACGTCACCTCATTGCCTGGAACCATTTTTTTTCTCCTCATGTTTGCGACATGCATTAGCTCATTCAGGTCGGCCTCTTCGTAGATCAAGGTTGCTTCTTCTACCGACAGACGCGGGGGGTTTGTGGAATCCTGCATTTCAAGAATCTTGGACCATGACAAGGTATCACCCTGATTTGCCTACTATGGCTTCTATCTCATCCACTGATTTGGGACACCTTGAGGATAGTACGACAGGGCCGTCTTCCGTAATCAGTACGTCGTCTTCAATTCTTATGCCGATACCAGCATACCTCTCGGGAATTTCTACATCGTCCCTCCAACTTGCGAAGTAGAGTCCGGGTTCAACAGTCACCACCATTCCTGGCCTTAGTACCGGGCCGGGCTTTTTGTCGCCTTTCCTACCACCTCCGACATCATGAACATCCAGACCCAACAAATGTCCGGTACCATGCATGAAGTAGTTCCTGAAGGGGCCGTCCAGATTCTTCCCCAGAGCCTCGGAAACAGTGCAATCGAGGATTCCCAATTGTACTAGGCCCTTGGCTAGAACGGCTGATGAGGCTTCATGCATGGACCTCCATGGTGAGCCCGCTCTGCATGCATCTATCCCAGCCAACTCGGCCTCAAGAACTAGATTGTATATCTCCTTCTGAGCTTCTGTAAACTTGCCACTGACTGGCCACGTCCTTGTGATGTCAGATGCATAACCATGAACCTCGCACCCTGCATCGACTAGAACTAGGTCTCCATCCTCGACAGTTTCTGAATTACTAGAGTAGTGCAAGATTGTCGCATTATCGCCCCCTCCTACAATGGAAGGGTAGCTCCACTGGCTCTTGGAATCAATGAAGTGTCCCTCGATAATAGCTTGGATCTGCCACTCACCAACAGAGGGAAATGTTCCCTCCATTGCCTTTACATGGGCCAAAGATGCGATATCAGCTGCTTGCTGCATTAGCTCTATTTCGGATTCTGACTTAATCGTCCTCATAGTATCCAGAACTTTCCTTGGATCCTGTATTTCCGACATTTCGCATTCTGAAACAATATTGTCGACCGCTGGATTTAGCCCGGTAATTATTGATGGCCGGAGGCCAGATTCAAGAGCTTTTGAGAGATGTTCCTCTACATCTCCAATGGGGAATGACTCGTCGACCGGCCATCCCTCTACTGCCCCTTCTGGCCCTACTCTCCTTCCTTCCCAAATCTCAGAGTTTGTGTCTCTCGGCCTGACGAAGAGGGAGGTTGTCCATTTACCGCCTGAAAATTGGGCTGTGAATATTGATTCTGGCTCTCCCCATCCACACAAATAAAGCATGTACGAATTTGCGCGGTATCGATAATGGGTGTCGTTGGATCTGACTGATTTGGGGTTATTAGGGATAATAACAAGAGAATTCTGGGGCATACTTGACAGAAAGCCCTGCTGCCTACTACGATACTCTGACAAATCAAAGGGCAAGCCTGACATTGTTCTCAACCCTCCGCTGAGGCTCATGTTCTTGAAATGTGGTAAGGTAAATCTCAGTTTTGTTCATCTGGTTGCCACTTGGGTATGTCGCCCCCGGATGAAGAGTTCCTCCTGAAAACTATCGCAGATGCAAGGAAGGCCGCTGAAACTACTAGCACTATGAGCCCAAGAGGGAGATCATCGGAATAGTCTGGATGCACTAGTTCAACGGAAATGAATGAGTATTCATCATCGTCATCGATTACCTCGACTGTGAGAATTATCTTCTGCGATTCATTTTCAGGCCATGAGAATGACCTCTGACAGCCCTCGTAAACAGGGTTATTGTCAATCTTCCAAACGCACCTCAGTCCGTTGACATCATTGGAACTGTCCATCGATTCAGAGGCATCTATTCCCCAGGATGAGCCGGAAGAGAGCCTAATGCTCTCACCATGAACTACTGATTTTCCATCGACAACCAGCTTAACTGATGGAACCACATTGGTAATAGAAACGGTTCTGGAAGTTGAGCTGTATAGTCCGCTACCATCGACAACCCTGAGTGTGATCTCAAATTCTCCAGAGGTGTGCGTTTCCATAGAGAACGTGCTTTCTCCTTGATTGACGGAGATTGGTGCAGAACCGGGTCTTGATTTGTCCAACACAGTCCAAATGTGGAATAAATCGCCCTTGCCCCAATATCCGTCATCCGAAGAACCCCCGTCAAATAGTATCACTTCATCCCCCTCCTGAGCCTCACTAGATCCGGAAATCACAGAAACAGGGGGAGAATTATCAATTCGAATTGGGGCACAATGGTTCAGAGTTCCCGTCTCTGATGTCGTTGAGGTCCATGCAGAATACCATCCATCGGAAAATTCAGACACGTCGACCATCGAGGAGTATGGGCCGGTGGCAGGAGTGGTGAGGAGATATGACGATGTGCCGGCTTCCGGAGTTTCTTGGCACGTTTCGGTAAGAGATCCTGCTGGCCTAACTGAGAAGCCTAGTGTTGCAGATGATTCGCTGGAATCTGACCATCCAGAGAATTCGATTTCGCCCCTTGCCCATGAATCATCTGATGGGTCTTCGGAAAGCAATATTGCTCCAGACGGGTTTCCAATAAATATTGCAAGATTAGAGGTAATGCTGCTCTGATTCTCATAGGAGACTGCCATCTGCAGAACGCATGAGCAGTTTCCGAAATCATCTGGTTCGATAGCGACCTCCCATGGCCATTTCATGAAATTTCCATATTGATGGGGGTCCCCAAACGAAATCATGCCGCTCCCAAGAGGGTTTGTTTCCTCCAGTGACTGATCGAAGACGGACCATGTAGAGTCCGTAGAAGGCTCAGCTGATGAAACGAGGAATCCGGTGATTGATGAAAGCTCAGAAATGTATACCCCATTATCGTCGTCGAACCCCAAGAAAGAGGCTTCGCCATCCTCAGCTGACACCACATTGGGTATTGCAGCGAGTGCCAGTGCCGTTGCTAGGGCTACAAGCAGGGTCTTCCTATTCACGTTCGTGGCCCTATAGGATATGTCTTGAACCCGTTGGGTTCATGTTCCTCATCTATCAGAAATCTGTAGCTTCCAGGATAGCTCTTCTAACCAGATTCCTAGAGTGTCCCTATTGACGAACTCATGACTGGACTCGGCCGTGAGAACACATTCACAGGCAGCGGCTGCGAGAGAAGCTGCATCGTATATGTCAAGGCCATTTCCGAGAGCTGCGGCTAAGGCTGTAGCAGCGGCATCATGAAGTCCGATCTGCTGACGTGGAGCATTTGCACGGCATGGAATGGATAGCTCCTCGCCCTCGCGGAGGTAGAGGTTGACTCCATCTACTCCGCCAAGGACCAGAATCGCCCCCCAATCATATGTTGAAATTAGTTCAGAAGCTGTATCCGAAAAATTATCCATCATTAGCCTCCTCCTTTGAAGTTCTAGCCCCCTGATGCCAAAAATCACAACATCAGCACCCCTGCTCCTAGATAGCCCTGTTAATTTGGGGTCGACTATGGATGGGAGATCCAATTCCTTGGCCTTGGAGATCAGCTTCGATGCACCCGACTCTGTTATCACGCCCTTGTGGTAATCTGACAACACAATTGCTCTACTGTTGGGCAAAGATTCCAATGCGGCACTAATTAGCCCGTCGCTTATCGACTCGTTCAATTCGTCCAGTGGCCCCCTATCGGCCTGTAGTAAGACCTGGCTTTGATCCAAAAGGCTCTCCCTACTGCCATAAAATCTAATTTTTGTCAGAGTCTGGCGATTTGCAACAACTGAAATTCCCTTTGTGGAAATTCCATCTCCAGAAAGCATCTCAAGAATTCTCCCTCCCTCTTCATCGTCACCCACGCTGGAGAAGAAATCGACATCCATCCCAAGCGAGTTTAGGCCCCTAGCAATGTGAGCAGCCGCACCCGGTGATTCTTCTGATCTGATAATACGCAGTACTGGAACAGGGGCTGTTGAGTTGAGATTGTTGGCATACCCATGGTGGTACCTATCTAACATCACATCTCCTATGAGTGTCACTCTCGTTCCCTCAACATCCTCAATCAAGGAGCCGAGTCTCCTTAATGTCTCAGCCTCCGATCTGCCTTCTTCCGTCGACCCCATGGCTATTGCGTGTGGGTCAAGGCGAATGATACTTACTAGACCGACGGAATCAAGTTTGGGATGCCATCGTAATGCCATGGAACGCGTCGAGGGGGGGTGGATCTACGATGGTCCCGCAGCCGAGAGGTTGTGGCATAAGTCGGCCATTGGAAGACCGATCACCGGAGGTGGACTGGTTCTAGAGGCATGTGAGTTGATTTTCTGCAGGGACCACAGGCATGTTGAGTTGCCAAGTGATGACTGGATTCTCAATGTAACGAATGAATACAGTGATGTCATAGCCGAAGGTGCGATTATGGAGGCCCTTAGGGTACCTGGGAACAAGGTTGTTCTCAAGAGCAACCTCGAACATATGGGACTTGAATACTCAGAGAAAACATGGGGCCTTAGGTGGGAGTCGGATATGCATCCAAGGAAAGATCCCCCGGTTGCAGAGGTAAGATGGTTCACATCGGAAGAGGGCTTTGATGGGAGCGAGCTTTACGAGTGGACAAAAGAGGTAGAAAATAGGGGGAGAGTGGCAGAATCATTAGTTATCGATGAAGAGATGTCTGTAGTCACATACCACTTGTCAATGGCCGACCCTAATGGACAGCTAGTTCCTCCATCTAATGACGTGTTTGAGGAAATCTCATCCTATAGCTACGCTGAAACCCACACTGGTGGTGCGTTCTTCGCGGATATCCAGGTGTGGCCATCGGAAACTATCGGCGTTTCAATTCACGGTGGGCGTCAGTTGGATTGGGTTGAAAGAGAACTCGTGCATTTCATAGGTCGCCCTTCAAAGGACTTCCACGTTGATAGTTTCTCGACTGGCATTACTAATCCGGATCTCGGTTTGACTAGGACAGCTAGCTTGTTGAAGGAACTATGGGACAGGGGCCTCAATACTCGTCCCGGATTCAAATTCGGAACAACCTGGAGATGCTATACTGGTTCTGTGGGGGAGGATCATGCTCCATGGTTAATCAATGACCCAGACGACAAGGAGAAGGTGGTGGGTAATTGGGCCAGGGCGTGTTTGACTTCCAGACTTGCCTCTGGCGTAAACAAGCATTGGGTTTGTCCGATAGATGTGGATGCTGGCGACTGGGGATTCCTCAAGATATCGCGGCCTCCTGCGGACTCAAGGTGGAGTAACCCAAGCAAAAGGTAGTCATTCCTTTTTTGAGCCTGTAATCACAGATATTGCCAGTAGGATGCAGACGATTGGAAGCCCATTAGAGGGAGTCGATAGCCATGCCAACCAACCATCACCAGTGAAAGGTGATTCTGCAATTAGGAGTATGTCTATCCTCTGCTCCAGGCCAAATTCATCCTGAAATACGACCTGTCCTCTGGCATACATCCCTGATTCCATCAGGCCCATTGGATCTATCTCAACTATCAGATGGTCGCCTGGAGAAATCTCGCCCTGATGAGAAATTTTGGCTATTCTGCTAGCCGCGCCCTCTATTCCGATATCATACTCTCTTGGGCCCTCGCCCTCAAATTCCAAGTCTAGCGAAATAGAGGATGGCTCGTCCCACTTGATTACGGCCTCGAGTGATTGGGGGGGTACTCGGTTTCCTATCTTCTGCCAATCCGATCTTATCGTGACAGGAGTGTCGCCCTCGCAGCCAATAGTCCCCGACAATGTCCCCAGAGACAAAGATGTGTCTGAATAGCGTAAGATGGGAACATCTGACGATCCTGCAGGGAGGTCTATCTCAACCGCAGTTGATGTCCCGAGGTCTGCACTGACATTGACGATAAGGTTGCACTGAACGGGGGTGAAAACAGTGGCAAAGGACGATTCTCCTTCGAGAAGCTGCAAGGGGTTTCTCTGAGTCAGGACTGATGTTGTTTGGGTTGATGGCGTGGATATTTCTACTGATGCCGAATTATTGGAGATTTGAGTAACTGTGGCTGTCCAGTGCACAAATCTCCCCCTGTTATCCTTGATTCTGATACCTGTGTTTCCGAATGTGTCGTTTAGTGAGAAGACGTCTCCCTCGCTCCCAGAGTCCCTATTCCTGAGAAGTGCATCGTCGCCATCTGCTTCTATGATTATAGCCCAAGCATTGTTCGGATCATGATTTACTGTATTGTCGGCGGAGTTCCCGTTATTCATGTCTTGATACTCTACCAAGATACCATGGCCTGGCAATGCCGAGTCAAATCCAATATCCGAGCGGAGCGAGATTAGTACCCTCTCGCCCGGAGCTGTTTCGAGGGAAAGGATTCTCGTTCCTCCTGAAGTACTACTAATTGGGGCTATTACGTATGTTCCATCGATTTTTGTATCTACATCAATGACTCCATGAGCTCCGATCAAATCCAGCGTGGAGGACCCCGGCATGGAAGGGGTCCTTCCATTGTCGTTCCAATTCCCACTAGCCATGATGTCCCAGTCCCCAAGCCCATTCCACGTACTGGAGGGGAGCTCTGAATGGACATCATAGAGGTCTAGTGCCCCCATCTGGTGAAGCATCTCGTGAACAACGGTCCCCATTCCTGAATCGAGAGACGAAATCGTATAATGGCCAATTGTCCATTCTCCTACCTTTATCGGGTCCTGTAGTTCAGAAAAATGGCTCCATATGGAGTCTGAAGAAGCTCCTGACTCCTGAGCCGATCCAGAGTGTAGAATCAATAATCTATCAACTAATCCATCATTGTTGTAGTCCCATTTAGACAGGTTGACTCCGTCAAGGAGGCCTTCAACTGATTCCTCGACTAGTCCCTCAACACCCCTTCCATCTAGTCCCGAGTCCCTAATTCCTGAGGAGTCTGCGCCCCAGAATCCTTCGTCCATTTGGGAAACCCATGTTCCTTCCGAGATTGTGACCTCTAATGATGACAATCCACCTGACATTTGAGCGACATATTGTGAAGCAGACATATGAGGTGAGCCGTCTTCATCGGTGTCGAAAATATTGTCGATTTTTGAATCACTGTATGGCTTATCTGGAAATGCGACCCTTAGGACGAGCCATTCCTCACTCTCTTGCAAACCGACAAGGTCAGTTTCTCCTGCATTGGGGTCTATCTGGGAGGCATTGGTTGGATCTACGGAATCCGGGTTAAGATTGATCAGTGCCGCTAGTAGAATAAGGACTAATGCAGTCGCATACCTAACTGACTTCACGACTATCGGGTGTCAGGCATGCCTTTCAAGTAAATGTAGATTTGAGTGGTTTGACGTAAATATATCAAGGACCCGTTTTCAGCGAATAGGGACAATCCTTGATGACTGGTCTGCAATAAATATTGTAATCACAGCGATAGCGATTCTCAGGCCGTCATATATCACGGGGAGGGTCAACACTAGGATTCCCGTAGAGATTAACAGAAGTCTAATTCTGAATCTGGTACAGCCCCCCTCTGATCCTAGGAATAATCTCGACATTGAGAGAGAAATTGCCGTGATTGAACAGATGAGAACGACCCATGTTATTCCGATGGATAATGAGATAATTTGAGTGACATCGTACCTTTCATCGACCCCATCAATTGGGCCTAATGATTCTGAGAGGGAGAAGAATGCTGAGATTCCCCCTGTCCAAATGGCCACTGTAGCCAGAGGTGCAATAATTGAGAAACTGATGAGGACTACAGAGACCCACTTCTTCTCATCCCTGTATAGGCCGGGGCTCACGAATCTGTACATTAGAATCGAGAAAAACGGCAATACTGAAAGAGACGAGAACAAAAGGATTAGCGTCCACCTTACCTCTACCCAATCCATTGGGGAGTAAATGGCCATACCGGACTCTGGATATGATAGAGAGAGTGAAGAAATCCACTCATTGATCATTGAAGTGGATGCCGTTGACCACAGGGCGGCTGAGAAAATTAGTAGAACGGAGGTCTTCCTGAATATGGAGTGGAGCTCTGAGATGTGGGAGTAGGGGTTCGAATCGGACCTTGGGGGTGAGTATTCAGACATGTCACAAGCGATCCCTGACTGATTGTTCGGCTCTTGCGGCCAGAATTGTTCTGTATACGCCGTAGGCGAACATCGCGCTTGTAAAGAAGGCGCATCCTATCAAGAAACCAGTCAGTTCAGTGACATTGGTTCCCTCTTTAACGACGGCCTGGGGAGGGAAGTAAATCGCGGAGTCTGAAGCAGTCCATCTAACTGCAACGATGAATGAGGCGATGCTGAGTAGCGACCTTCGGATAGCCTGTGGATATGCCAATTCCATTGCGAGGAACTCAGGGCCCTCATCGTATCTTCTCTCCAAGATCTCTCGTTGAAGAAGAGCTCCGAAAATGAGGGCTACGAGACTGGTCCAGAAGAAAAGATTGCCCTGTGAGAAAACGGCATGGGACAATGCCTCTTGTCTTTCTGCTTCCCTCTGGGCATCGGACTCTTCTACCACAAAGAGGGTGTCATAGTCGCCTACAGATATTGTTCTAGTATCCAGAGTAGCGCCTGATTCATCCGACGATACTGTTCCAGGGGGATTGATTGAGAATGACAGGATGTTCCAGTAGTCGGACTCGTCAGGTACCCCTGCTCCATCTACAGAGTTACCTGCTAGCCAGAAATAGATGGGGCCAACGTCCTCTGGGGGAGCGGTCCAAACGACACTCCAGATGCCATCCGAGTCAGGGTCTGAGTGGGAGATGTCGTCGGGAGCGCCGTCGGCCTGCCTGATATCCTGATCATCGGCCCAGCTGAAGGCTCCATTGGACTCAGAGGTCATCAAGAAACCAGCTTTTTTGTTGCCGTCTCCGCCGGAGAGAGTTAGTGCATCGGCTACTGTAATGGTGAACTCATAGGATTGGCTGGCCTCATACATCACTGGGACTCCCGTGACCATGACTACCACTCTAGCAGATGTAGCACCATTGTTATGGCATGAACATCCGTACTTGACTGTTGGATCTCCGTCGCCGTTCTCGTAACTAGGGCCAGCGCTCATCCCCATCGCGGGGACTGCTAATAGTGCAACTACAATGAATACCGCGGCGAGTCTTTTCACAGGTGAGTTCATGGTAGCCGTCGAGCTATGTTCGGCAGTGAGAGACTCATAACCGTTGCTTGGTTTCATGATGCTCATCTCTCATTATAGGTCCTTGATTGACGAGTTGAGGTCGTTCATCATTTTCTTACCATCGCCGAAAAGCATCATCGTCTTATCCATATAGAACAAATCATTATCCACGCCAGCATATCCAACAGAGAGGCTCCTCTTTATGATGACCACAACATTTGCCTTATCGACATCAAGAATTGGCATTCCAGCTAGTGGCCCCTCACCAGTCCTAGCAGCGGGATTAGTGGTGTCGTTTGCACCGATAACCAACGCCACATCACAGTCGGGAAACTCCGAATTGATGTCATCCATCTCTATCAGCTTCTCATACGGAACATTCGCCTCTGCGAGAAGGACATTCATGTGTCCGGGCATCCTTCCAGCGACTGGGTGAATAGCATACAGGACCTCGCACCCTTCAGACTCCATTAGATCTGCAAATTCCTTGACTGCGTGCTGACTCTGACTGACAGCCATACCGTACCCAGGAACCACGATTACTCTCTGGACGCCGTCAAGTACCATAGCGACCTCCTCTGGGTCGCTACCTACCTTGGTCCTAGTCAATTGATCCTTCTCCCCTGAACCTCCAAAGGCTTTGAAAAGAACATCGAAAAGTTCCCTATTCATCGCCTTGCACATAATGAATGTGAGAATTAATCCAGCCGCCCCAACCATCGAGCCCGCTATGATGAGCACGTTGTTACCGATCACGAATCCGGTAAACGCGGCAGCGATACCAGATAGTGAGTTCAACAAGCTAACGACAACTGGCATATCTGCACCGCCTATAGGCAGAACAAACAATATTCCAAGTAGTCCCGAGGAAAGAGCCAGTGCGTAAATCCATGATTGATTGGAGGGCTCTTGGATAGTCATCCAAATTAGTACGAATGAGGTCACTAGAAGGATCGCCTTAACTGCATTGAGCCATGGTGGCCCCCATGTTGGGAATCTGACCCACTTGCCGGAGAATGGGACTGTGAAACCTCCCTTGAGCTTGTACATGGCCACCAGGCTCCCTGTCAAGGTAATCCAGCCCACTATTCCAGACAAGCCGATAGCAATCCAAATCGCATAGAGCTCGACACCGGGCTCCGGAATATTCGCTTCTTGAATTCTCTTCATGGCCTCGGAAAGTCCGACTAAGGCTGAAGCACCGCCGCCAAATCCGTTGAAGAGCGCGACCAATTCAGGCATTCCTGTCATCTCAACCCTAGTAGCCATCAGGTAGCCAATTACTGATCCAACCAGTAGTCCACCGACAATCAACTCCCAACCTATGACTCCCTCGGTCTGAAGCTTAGCCAATGTAACCAATACCGCCAATAGCATTCCCATTGCCCCTAGGCTGTTCCCCTCAGGTGCGGTCCTAGGGCTCGATAGTCTCTTTATGCCGATAATGAACAATGACGCTGATATCAGATAGCCTATATCCCAAACAACTGGATCGACCATTCTATTCCCCTCCCTTCCTACGTCGTCCGGCTATCATTCCGAGCATCTTGTTCGTAACCATAAAACCGCCAACCACATTGATTGTGGCCATAACAAGGGCGATGAAGGCCAACAGGGCTGCGACATCGGTGTTCGCACCATCGAACGACGAGTTTGACAAAATCAAGGCTCCTACTATGGTGATTCCAGATATGGCGTTGGCTCCAGACATCAGAGGGGTGTGCAGGGTGGCGGGAACTTTGCTGATTAACTCAAATCCGAGGAAAATTGCCAATACGAAAACTGTGATGCTGCCCACCAAGGCTCCTAGAGTAAGGCTCATTCGACCACCTCCGACAACCGGGACTGCTTAGGGTGAATCACGCCATCAGAGCAAATTAGAACGCCTCCCATTCCGGGAATATGGAAGTCAGATCCTTCGGGCGCACCGACCAAGATATCGTCATCGATGTCCAGCTCCAACTTGCCATCCTTCACCAAGCTACTGACAAAATTTGTGAGGTTGTTTGAGAAAAGCATACTGGCGGTCGCAGGGATAGTTCCGGCTAGATTCTCGATTCCGACAATTGTGACTCCGTGCTGGCTGGTTACCTCCCCTGGGACAGTGAGTTCACAGTTTCCACCTACGTCTGCATTCATGTCAATTATCACTGAGCCTTGTTTGAATGACTCGACTGCTGTAGAAGGCACCGTAATGGGGGCAGGTCTACCGAAAATACGAGCTGTGGTAACAATAACATCCGCATCGCTTGCGACCTCGCAGACCGTATCATTTACCTTCTGGATAAACTCAGGAGTCAGGGGCTTTGCGTAGCCTGACTCGTCCTCGAAGTCATCCATGCCCTCAACCTCGATGAACCTGCCACCTACTGATTCGATCTGCTCAGCAGCTGACTTCCTAACGTCGGATGCATATACCACTGCACCCAGACGCTTTGCGGTAGCTATGGCCTGTAGCCCTGCTACACCACTCCCCATGATTACGAACTTCGCTGGCTTGACTGTTCCTGCGCTGGTTGTCATCATAGGTATGCCCTTGGGCACATGTGCTGCGCCTAGGAGAACTGCTTTGTAACCGGAGAGGTTGTCTTGGCTGGAGTTTACATCCATTGCTTGGGCCCTTGACAGTCTCCTGGGGATCATATCCATGCTCATCAGGGTGATTCCTGCGTCCATTGCCTCGCGGACCCTCTCCGGATTCCTGAACGGGTCGGCGACGCAGGCCAGTATGGTGCCCTCATCTATGGATGAAGTCTCGGGCATCCTGATTGAAATGATGATGTCAGAGGACATTGCGGATTCACGGGAAACTATTGTTGCCCCTCTTGATTCGTACTCATCGTCAGAGTGGTTGGCGCTACTTCCTGAACCGGACTCCACCAGTACCTCAAAACCTAGCTTGGTTAGTTTCGTAACCGAGTTTGGAACTATGGAAACTCTATTTTCTCCTTCTGGCTCCTTGACTACTCCCAAGCGCATTGTCATCACTCCCGTTGGGCCGTAGGCCCAATCAGATACACATTCGAGAAGAAGACGCTTATTGAAGCCGTCGGCGCGGGGGTTTCGGAGAATGAATGGTGGGGGAATATGATTCTCTCGGAGGCGATGAATCGCAAAGTGCTAAGTTCCCATCCTATTGCCGGAGAACGAGGGAGACATATGGGAAAGGGCGATGGAGATAATGCAGTCATGGGAGCAGAGGTTGGTGAAATGAAAAAACCGATTCGTGTTGCCGTTACGGGTGCAGCTGGTAACATTGGATATGCACTGCTATGGCGGATAGCCAGTGGCGATTGTTTTGGAACAAATCAGCCAATTGCCCTTCAGCTACTTGAGATACCACCTGGAATGCAACGTTTAGAAGGAGTAATGATGGAACTGAAGGATTCTGCATTCCCCCTGGTTCACGGCATAGTTGGCACGGATGACCCCCAAATTGCATTCGAAGGGGCCGATGCAATTTTTCTGGTTGGTTCACGACCCAGGACGAAAGATATGGATAGATCGGACCTAGTGGCTGCGAATGGTCCGATTTTCGTCGGCCAGGGAAAGGCGATCGATGCAGTAGCCTCACCTGATGTGAGGGTTATTACTGTCGGCAATCCTTGCAACACCAATGCGCTAATTGCCTGTGCGAACGCGCCGAGTATACCCTCCCGGCAATTTACAGCTATGACCCGTCTTGACCAAAATCGAGCAGTGGGGCAGATAGCTGAGCGCGCAGGAGTTCCTGCTTCGAAAATTCATGATGTATTCATCTGGGGCAATCACTCTAACACGATGTACCCAGACCCGCGATTTGCGACCGTGGATGGTAAAATGGCAACAGAATTATTCGAAGATGAGTGGTTCCAAGGTCCTTTCCTAGATACTGTAGCTACTAGGGGGAAGGAAATTATCGTAGCACGAGGAGCGTCATCGGCTGCCTCCGCCGCCTCCGCTGCCATCGACCACATGCGTGACTGGTGGCAAGGTTCGAATGGACGCATAGTTTCTGTAGCCCTCCCATCGGAGGGTTGGTATGGAGTTCCTGAAGGTCTTGTGTTTAGTTTTCCATGTCGATGTGAAAATGGCGACGTGGTTGTGGTGGAAGACCTTCCTGTAGACACTTTTGCACAGTCAAAAATTGATGAGAATGTCGCTGCACTTTTAGAAGAGCGGGCTGCAGTAAGCGAACTTTTGGGTTGATGGGGTGTAAAATGGTTCGATCGCTCTACCTTGAGCATGACGGGAAAGTTCTGCTTGTTGATCTGAATGGCGAAGGGCCTCACAAAGCGGTCATGGGGCGAGTCGGCGAAGTCTCCCTAAGATTGCCTACCGAAGAGGAAGTTCGTTCAATGGAAATTGAATGGTCTGAGCGCAGAGTCAATCGCATCAAATTTGGCGAGGTTTTACACGAGGTTGTCTACGCACTACCAAAGATTGAATGGCCCGAATATTGGACGTGGAAAGACGAGTTGATATCGGATGGATGTGTAGACCCATTGGCTCGTGAATGTGTGTACAGGAGCATGCACAGAGTGGTCTCAAAGGTGATGATTGTGAATTCTGAGAATCAGGTTCTATTGACCAAGGTCTCTCGTGGTTTCTTCACGGGTTACTGGACCCTACCTGGTGGCTTCGTCGACTATGGCGAGCATCCCCGGGAAGCCGCTGTCAGGGAAGCCATGGAGGAGCTAGGCATAGAGATCTCGATTGATGACCCCAAGGGAGAGACTGGTGATGCATTCGGAGAAAACGACGGTGCGATAATCAGGGAAGAAGTGTTCAATGAGGATGGGATAAACTGGGTTTCATTCACCTATCGATGTAGAGGTGAATTCGAAGAGAGTGAGATAGTCCCCAAAGACGATGAGATTGAAGAAGCTCGTTGGTTTAGCAAAAAAGAAGCTCTCGAAGTTGCGGTTTCAATTTTCGATATCGAAGCGATTTCGACTATTGGTTAGTGGTGGGCCCGCCTGGATTCGAACCAGGGTCAAATGCTCCCAAAGCATCTAGCATAGACCAGACTAACCCACGGGCCCCTTGCTCCCGGGGACGACGCATATGGGATGAAGGTTACTGGACCCAGCCCCACATATCTTCTCCGGCCCGATGCAATATTCCTTCCCTCTCTGCATCATTGATGAGTTCCCATGCGTCTACATCAGTTAGGCCGTTCTCAACCAATGACTCACTTACTGATCCGAGAGTCATTATCCCATCTTGGCCAGTGGCACCCCTCATAGACGAAATAATGGATTCGAAAGAATTCGACTCCCTGTTTCTGGCCCTCATGTGTCTGGACTCTGCCTTGGATATTTTTTCGGTGACTTCGGCTGACAACTCCTTGGGTAAATTTGACCTCGAAACAGCCTCTGCAAGCTTCTCGGGTGAAGGATACGAGGAGGCGGTTACAATGTCATTACTGTTCGAACAACGTGTACACGATACCCTGCCGCCAAGAGCCGCACCGAAGAAATTCCCACAGGGGCACCTGAGAAGTAGCCATTTACCGTCCATGTAACTAGCTGTAGTTCACGGTTCAAGAGGTTGACTGATGTATGAAATGCCGATACGACCTCATGGGAGGGGGACGTGTAGCGTTCGGTTGGCTGTCCTCGGCGGTACTCTTCTCCTTGTCCATTAGTTCATTTCTTTCAGAGGGTTATGTGACCACTGAGACTTGGGGCTTCCTGCTACTGACCCCCCTAACCCTAGGCTTGGCACTAGCGCCAACTAGAGAGGAGGGTTCGGATAATGACAGGGGGGCGAGTGACTACTGGGACGGGGATGACGTAGAGAACGAGGGGGTTGCCAGTGTAGACGACTCCGACTTCGACAGCCCGATACTATGACTAAAGTAATCTGAGTGTTTCCAGGTTGTCCGGTGCGTAAGTTTGCACCTTGAACTTCTCGCGTAGGCCCTTTCTGAATGCGTTGCATGTCTGAGGGTCCCCATGATGGCAGAGGATCTTCCTAGGGGTCGGGTTAAGAGCTGAAACATAGTCCATTAGCTGGTTTCTATCGGAATGTCCACTGAATCCATCTATGATGACCATATTGCTTCTGACATCCACCATCAGGGTCTGTCCTCTGTCCACTAATGGCACCTGTGAATGGCCATCCTGAAGCCTCCTACCAAGCGTGCCGGATGCCTGGTAGCCAACAAAACACAGCGTGTTTCCTGGCTCCGGTGCCCAGTGTTTGAAGTACTCTATGATTGGCCCGCCAGTCATCATGCCACTGGTAGCTAGGACTATGCATGGATTGGGGTCCAGAAGTATTGACTCCCTCTGCTCCCGCGACTCGACCTGCTTGAACCAAGTGGAGTTGAATGGGTTCTCAGTGCCTCCTCTAAGCATCTTACTTCTGAGATCCCTATTCAGATAATTGGGGTGGCTAGAGTGAATCGCGGTAGCTTCGGAGATCATTCCATCCAGCCATACTGTAACTGGTGAAATCTTTCCGGATTTGAATAGCTCATCAATGGCCATCATCACCTCCTGCGAGCGTCCTACTGCGAAGACGGGGCAGAAGATCTTGCCCTTTCTCCCGAGGGTGTCTACAATCAGGTCCTGTAGATCCTGTGTTGCCTGCTGCCTAGTTGGTTGAATGCTCTGGGGGCCTCCATAGGTAGACTCTATCACCAATGTATCTACCTTGTTGAATCGAACAGTTGCTGCATCGAACAACCATGATTTTTCGTACTTTATGTCGCCTGAAAAGAGTAGTCTGTGCTCCTCCCTGCCCTCTCCTATCTGCATATACACACTTGACGAACCGAGAATGTGCCCGGCATTTTCCATAGTCATCTTAACATCGGGGGCGATGTCAGTTTTGTCCCCCCAGTTAATGTCGACAACGTGCTTAATGCACTCCTGTATATCGCCCTTCGAATAGGGTGGCTCATTCCCCTCAGCTTTGGCCACCTTGATGTAGTCCATTTGTAGAAGGGTCATCAGGTCCCTCGTGGGAGGGGTGCAGTATACTGGTCCCTTATACCCATACTTGAAGAGTACTGGGAGCATTCCTATGTGGTCTACGTGAGCGTGTGTTATCACCACTGCATCGATATTATCCAGCGGGAGCATCTCCGGAGCTGCAAAGAATGGTTGAACCTCACTCCTATTGTTTGTTGGCTTTGCACCGCAATCGACCAGAACCTTAGATTCGTTTGTGGTCACCAAGTGCATAGCCCTGCCGACTTCCCTGTAGGACCCAAGGGCAGTGACTCTGACCCACTTCTCTCCCGGCCTCTGAGGCCTGTAAATTCTAGTTCCGAATTTCCTAAGTAGAGATTTTCTATCCTCAGCCAATTCCTTTCTAAATCGCCTGATGTCTGTCTGCGTTCTACTTTCCCTGGCAGGAGCTCTGACCACATTTACGAGCCACCCTATTTCGTCCCTTAGAGCCTGTACGATTGACCCCCTGGGGCCTACTGCAGATTGGGGATCATCTACTTCGAGAGTTACCTCAGAAAGTGCTGGGTCGAGCCATATTCTCCTGACTTGCGCCTCGGGTGGAATTATCCTGTTGACAGCATCATTCACTCCCTCCTCGTCGGAAAGCATACTGGGATGAGGCCTAATGACCACCCTTCTCTTTATTCCCTTGGCAATCTTCACTGTGAGATTCTCCCCCCCAGCTCCTCCGAATGACTCGGGCTGTGTAGTAATGATTGCGATGGAGCCAGCCTCTAGGTCGACATCATAGTCAATGCCATTGGGAATTATCTTCCCAATCTTACTTTTTATCTCGGAGAATGTTAGTCTCATAGTTTCAATTCCTTGTTCTGCTCGCGCAGAGAATGACTCTGCCATTTAGGCAGGTGGCACTTTGCGGGAGTGTCATAGTGTTTGGAGGAGGTTGGATACCTCATCCTCTGATAGTAGGCGGAAACCCGCCTCCGGTGTGATTACTGCGAGATCCATTCCATTACCACTGGCTGCATCCCTCTGGGCCGATGCAAGAAGGGCCTTGGCAGCAACCTTCAGTGCGTCTGTCTCAGACATTGCCTCTCTAAATTGGTCCTCGAGGACCCCGTACATGTACGGACTTCCAGAACCAGTTGCACAGTAGACATCAGGAATTGATCCCCCAGCAGAGTCTATGCTGTAAACGCTAGATCCTGAGTCATCCACCCCTACAATTAGCAGTTGAACGTAATGGGGCCTTCCAGTCAGAATGTTGGCCGTAAGGGTGGCAGCACCCTTGACTGTCATTGGTTTGCCGTGCTTTAGCTCATAGAGTCTGAGCTCGGCAGAGAGTGTCCTAGAGAGCGATTGTGCATGTCCCACAAGACCTGCTGTTGTCAAGGCGACATAGTCGGAGATTCCGAATAGCTTCTGGACGCTCTTGTTTGCAATGAAGTGGCCCATTGTGGCCCTGTGATCGGCTCCGACCACCACGCCACCATCAAAGGTGATGCCTAGAGTGCTTGTCCCAGTCTTTACCGCATCTGTAGTCGCGTCCATTTTTTTCACCCGCCGAGAGAACTCCCCGACAGCATCCTCTCATGACGACCCCTTATGAATCCGACGGGGAGAGGGGTTGGGGGAATGCAATAGTCCCAGTAAGTGTGCTCTAATGGTTGTGAGGACCGTATAACTCAAGGGTTGCCTGCTCCGACGAGGGGCATGGCGAGGCAGAAAGGGTCAGAGCCCAAGTGGATAGAAGTGCCTGAGTTCGATAGTCCTGGAGGGGTCATAGAACCTGGGCAGGACTATCATGATCTTGGAAAGAGCTACCCGGACGCCCCTGTTCCAAGAGCCCCTGGTGATGCTATAGTACACAGGGCGGATCTAGATGACCTTACAGGCATTGGGTCATTGATGGACTGGGTTTCAGAGGGGGATATTGTTATTGTTAAAATGAGTAATATCCTCAATAGAGAGTTGGAACTTAGAGTGGCCGTTGATAAGATTCAGAGGTTTGTCGAAGGGGACATGTCCGGAGAAGTAGTCAGGCTGGGTGAAAGGAGGCTGCTTCTACTTCCGCCGACTTTCGCCAGCGGCATTGCATCCTGAGGTGTTCTTGTGGAGAGTAGGGTTGAGCAGGACTGCCCTATTTGCTTCACCGAGGGAACCCTAAGAATGATTGCACACAGCTCTGAGATTCCTTACTTTGGGGAACATACCCAAATTACGATGATCTGCGAAGGTTGCGGCTGGAAGGTTACAGACTTCATACCCGCGGATGGAAAAAAGCCTGGGGCGTGGAGTCTCGTGATCGACTCCGAGGAGCATATGAGTACCAGGGTCGTTCGTTCATCGTCGTGCACAATAAGAATCGGGGAGCTTGGACTCGAGGTATCACCGGGGGGGAGTTCCACTGGATACGTCTCTAACATTGAAGGTGTATTGAACAGATTTGAGGATGCGGTAGGAACGATACGCAGGCAGGCAGAAAGAGACAACGAAGGGGCTGATATATTGACTCGGTGCGAAGAGATGGTGACTAGTATCGACTCCGTGAAAAGGGGCGTGATGTCGGTAACCCTTGAGCTCCTAGACCCGGTCGGCCATAGTCAAATCCTACATGATGATGCTATTTCGAGGGAAATTGAAGAGGATGAAGCAGAAGGCCTAGACCCGGGGCCGGTATACCCTGTTTTCGATGCCAAAGATGTGTTATGATCTAGCATCGGGAGCCATGAATTCGTGCAGCCTATCTGACCATGCCTCTCTCTTCTCTGAGATATCGGAAAGCCACTCACTGGCCTTGTCTATGCATAGCTGCTTCATCTCCCCGGCAAGCATCCTTCCACTCTCATACTCCCTTCTAACCTCCATTAGTGCTGAATCGTCATTCTCAAAGAAGAACTGTAGGTACTGGAAGGGTATGTCCTTGGAGCAGTCACCACCAAGTCTCCTATGCTCCTCGACGGTCGACTGGCCGCCACTTACTGCCCTCTTTACCTTCCTGGCCATTTCATCTGCCGTGTCATCCATGAAAATGGTAGTTTCGGGCTTGGATGACGACATTTTCCCCCCTGTCATTCCAGAAGCGAACCTGTGGTATGTTGAGCAGGGGGGCATTAGGCCCATTCCCCCAAGGGACCTCTCCAGAGCGAGAAGATGCATCCTGATTGGGTATCTATCTTCCAATGTGGCTGCTGGAATCTCTAGAGTGCCATGTTTGGGATTAGTATTGATATCAGCAAAGCCAAGAGGGGAAATTGCATCAATGATGCGAGTGAAAATTGCATCTCTGGCCTCCCGATCAACCCTTCCACCGGAACCTACCCCGAATTCCGAAGAGTTTTCTTCTCGAACAGAAAGAGCGATGGTAAGTCCCCCCGACTTCCTTACATTGATGTTGAACCAGTGGGTTTTACCGACTATGTCACGGGTGAGCCTTAGATGGGGGTCCTGGTCAATTCCGACGGGGACGACTACGGGCCTCAGACCTCCGTATTCCTCTAGTTGGGGATGCACGATGTCACCGACCTGTACAAGGGGTGCTTGCACGTGAGCGAGGTTTGTGTCACCTGAGAACCCATAAATAGACTCGAATTCAGATAGATTAGTCCTTCTACCAAGTGTGAATCCAAGCCTCTGGACATCGGGCCTTGTGCTCTGGAAGTACACACTGGTTGAGTCTGGATCCAATCCTAGGGCGGCATAATTGTGCACATACTCACTGATTGCTGTCTCCCTGCCTGAGTCGAGAGAGGTCCCTCTGGTGGCTAGTGCCTCAAGGTCTGCAACGGCTACTGTGATGTCGGCCCCATTCTCCTGAAACCACCTAACCTGCTCAATAACCATACTATGCCCTAGATGCATCCTACCACTTGGCATGAGCCCCGTGAGGACACCCAAAGGAGATTGGTCCCTGATGCAACGAAGAGCAACATCGAGGTCCCTGTGAGCAAAAACAATCCCCCTTCTATGTAGCATACCGGGGTTCGGAAGAGACGAGGGGTCTACTGTGTCAAGTCCAAATTTATCCACGATGCGTGAGTAGTCCGTCGCATCATCTGAGGACCATGGGTCGATGAGGCCATCACCTGCCATGCAACGTGGCCTGTGGACCACTCAATCAAGTCATCGCTGAAATTTGCACTCAAAATGCCGACCGAAGGGGCAATAGAGTCGAGTGGGCAGGGTTACTCGTGGCCGTCATACACTGCTTTGGAGCCGGGCTTGTCGGTTCCTACGTCGCAAGGACCCTGGCCGACAGGGGTCATGAGGTGCATGTACACGATATTGACCCATATAATGGGAAAATCGTAGGGCATGAGAATATTTCCATCCATGAGGGAGATGCATTGGAAACTGACCTTTCGGATTTCGAACATGTCGACATTGTGGTGAATATGCTTCCAGGAGATATTGGTCACGCACTGACCACGAATCTAGCCGAAGAAAGATACCCGACCGTCGACCTGAGCTTCAGTGAGCACACTCCGGACCGTGATGACCAGAAAGCCAAAGATTGGGGAGGCAGGGTACTCTGGGATGTGGGCATAGCCCCGGGACTATCCAACATGCTTTTGGCCGAGGCATACAGGGTTTTGGGACCATTGAAGAAGGCTGAAGTTAGAGTAGGGGGGAACCCAACTGGCCCGACAGGGGGATGGAACTACATGGCGCCATTTTCTCCGAAGGATGTTATCGCAGAATACACTCGTCCCGCAAGAGTTGTGAGGGACGGCGAGGAGGTCTCTCTTCCCGCCCTCTCGGAGAGGCACACCATAGAGGTCCCGGAAAGAGGGGAGATGGAGGCCTTCCTCACGGATGGCCTACGCTCAGTACTTGGTTCCATACCGGCAGCAGATATGTCAGAATACACAATAAGGTGGCCGGGCCACATACAGAAATTCATCGATGAGCGAGATGCAGGCACCCTTGACGAGGAAGAGTTGCTTCGAGATTGGTGGTTCAATCCGAAAACCCCGGAGTTCACTTGGCTAGAAGTTGTAGCGGCCGATCATGACGGGAACCATATGAGATGGGAAGTCAGCGATTACGGTGGTGATGACGGCTCATCTATGGCACGAACAACCGGTCTCGTCACAGTCGGATGCGTGGAGGCTTGGCTCAAGGACCCGGGGATGCTGCCCCCGGGAGTTCATGCTCCGGAGAGCCTTTCTCCATCGGTGGTGAGGGGGATAATCGATATGATGAGGGAAAACAGAGTAGAAATTACTGGTCCGGAAGTTGGTTTGTAGTTTCTACATTATCTGGCTCATTATCCATCTCCACAATCTTCCTAATTGCTATGGGCACTGCGGCTATTACCCCTAGTGCAATGACAGGCAGGGCCCAATTTATTGGTTCCTCGGAGGGCCTCTCTATCAGCCACGTGAATGTGAGTTCGGACTCCTGAAAGTCCGAGGACCACTGGAAAAGGTTCGTCGTGTGATGTCCTACTATGGTCACGGCATGATGCAAGTCATTGAACGTGACAAGGGGCGATGATGAGATTGAGTCTGTTCCGGACTCCAAAACTATGTTGACTGTCGAACCTGGCATTATCGCTACAATAAGTCCTGTTTCAGTCTCTCTCCACCCATCCTTAAGCTTCCTTTCGCTAACTCCAATCTCGGGAAAAACAGTACCAGAATCATACGAAATTTCTGACACAGAACCATCGAATTGGATATGTACAGAACCGGGAACAGACCACTGTGAGCCAGTATCGGAAAGAGTGGCGACAATGGCCTCTCCCTCCATATTTACCTCTATGTCAGAGCTTGATTTCTGATAGAAATGCCATTCCCCCCACGTCGTCAGCCAAACATCTTGCTCCTCGAGCCACGTCATTGTATCCTTGTCCTCCCTTAGCTTCAGATCGTCCATTCTAGCCCTCCACCAAATACTCACAAGAGAATCCTTTTCGGCTGATTCGAGAAGATCGATGTTCGCTGAGTTCTTCTCAAGACTGCCGCCATTTCGATTGATGACAGACAGCTCGTCGGGAGCTTCCGAGATCATGTCTCCCACGATTCTAAAACCCGACTCAACCAATGACTCGGCTGTGTCTTGATCGACGGTGTCCCCGGGAATGCCGAATGAAACTGGATCAGTCCCCCATCTTGAGGAGTCGGACAGGCCTGTCAGGTAATCCTTACAGGCCTCGATTACCCAATTGTCCTCTACTGTGGAAACACCCTCAAAACCGTGACAGCCGAACTCATCACCATTTTCCAACCTCTCAGGACCAATCAGATTCTTCAGCCAACCGTCGTCAGTCCATTCGCCCACTGCACCTGGTGCGGAGACCGGGAATAGAAGCATGAGGGAAATCACAACAGCCGCTGTGCTATGCCTCCGCATATACCTTGGACTACAAAGAAAGCAATGAACGCTTTCATGCGGTCACAAACAGTCAAACACTCGTGGTCGACGTCGGTGCATGCCAGAACTCTCCGAAGAGTCAGTGAGGTCGTTTTCAAAGAGCGTCGACCTCGAAGGTACCGGAGAACCATTCAGAGTTCCTCTTCTATACAGATTCCTAGTAGGATTCCTATCCCCAATTGTTAGGGCTTTATTCAATGTGCACATATACGGAGTTGATCGCCTTCCCTCCTCGGGACCTATGATTCTAGCTGGCAATCACATTTCCAACTTGGATCCTATCATGAAGATTCTGGCGGCCAGAAGGCAGGTATTCTACCTAGCAAAAGAGGAGCATTTTCAGAAACAGCCAAACAGATTCATAATGAAAAGCAATGGGATGATTGAGACCTACAGAGAATCGGGAGGGAGGGATGCCCTAGCGCGTGCATCGGACGTTCTTTCTGCTGGTTATCCAGTAGGGGTGTTTCCTGAGGGAACCAGATCAAGAAGAGAAAATCCCCCTTTCCTCCAACCCGGGAAGACTGGTGTTGCCAGACTCTCAGCACGATTCCCAGACGTCCCTGTATTCCCGATTTGTGTTATCGGAACAAGGGAGGTGATGCCCCCTGGAAGCAATGGGATAAGATTCTGGAAAAGAGTTGATGTTCATATTGGAAACCCGATAAAATTCTCACAATGGCTATCATTGGATGGGGGTGGCTCATTTAGCGATGACGAGGTTGCAAGCCTCCTGAGAGTCGATGAGCATGGCCAACGTTCTATCAAAAAGGCATTGTTCAGAAAGTACACAGACCAATTAATGGGGACATTGGAGCTCATGGGGGCGCCCTAGTAACCCTCCGCATCCTTGATGTACTTCCCTACCAACGAACGATGGAGATGAAGCAATACCTTGACTTCCTGACTAGGATATTGGAAGAGGGAGTCGACAAAAATGACCGGACTGGGACTGGGACCAAGTCGATTTTCGGACATCAAATGAGATTCGACCTTTCCAATGGCTTTCCTGCAATTACGACGAAGAAGGTTCACTGGCCCAGTATCATACACGAGTTACTTTGGTTCCTATCCGGCGAAACAAACGTCAGTTACCTACAGGAAAACAAAGTGAGAATCTGGAACGAGTGGGCTGATCAAGATGGTAATCTCGGACCCGTGTACGGTAAGCAATGGAGGAGGTGGGAAGCAACGGATGGCAGGATTATTGATCAGATTGAGGGTGCAATAGAGATGATCAAGAGCAATCCCGACAGTAGGAGGATTATCGTCTCTGCTTGGAACGTTGGCGAGTTAGGGGAGATGGCTCTGATGCCATGCCATGCTTTCTTCCAGTTCTATGTCAATGATGGCAAACTATCCTGCCAGCTTTACCAAAGAAGTGCGGATGCGTTCCTCGGCGTTCCATTCAATATCTCCTCCTATAGCCTCCTCACCTGCATGATGGCAAAAATATGCGGATTAGAACCGGGAGAATTTGTCTGGACCGGGGGCGACTGTCACCTGTACCTGAATCACATAGACCAGGCTAGAGAACAAATTTCCAGGGTGCCGAAGGAGTTACCAAGATTGGTCCTTGATGAGAGTGTGACGAAGATTGACGATTTTGAATACGGGCACATAAGCATAGAGGGGTATGAGCACCACCCTCATATCCCTGCCCCAATATCAGTATGAGGTGTCTGAATGAAGATTGCAATGATTGTGGCTATGGACGAAGATGGATTCATCGGGAAGGGGAACGGCCTGCCCTGGAGGATCCCAACAGATATGGCTAGATTCAAAGAGCTGACAATTGGGGATGGCTTCAATTCAGTAGTGATGGGTAGGAAGACATGGGATTCCCTCCCTGATTCATTTCGCCCCCTCCCCGAGAGGGTCAATATTGTGATGTCGAGAGACACGTCATGGACTGATGAGGGCGCAGAGACGGCGCTATACATTGGCAGGGCCATAGAGCTAGCATTCGCTGAAGGAAGTGACGAGCTTTGGGTCATTGGCGGTGCTGAAATTTACTCGATGTTCCTAGACAGGGTAGAAGAAATCCATGTCACTACTGTCCATACTAGTGGCAGTGGCGAGGTGTCTTTCCCCGAGTGGGACAAGGATGGGTGGGCGCCATCTGTATCCAATGAAGGGGGTGCCGGCCCGAATGATGAATTCGCCACCACTTACACTGTATGGAAGCGGATATGAATGCGTCTACATCCATTTATTCGTGAGGTACTTTCGATTGCAGGAGGTGCCTTCTTCCTGTATGTTGGAATCATGCACTTCACCGATACAGCATGGTTCGAGCCAATTGTACCTCCGATACTAGGTTCGGCTACATTCTGGGTCCTTGCTAGCGGAGTGGCAGAGGTGGTTGTTGGAATTGGCCTAATATTGCCGAGAAGCAGAAGTGATGCTGGATATGCGAGTGCCGCCCTTCTGGTGCTATTGTATCCGGCCAACCTATACATGTGGATTTACGATGTAGAGCTTGGCGATGGCGCCTCGCTATCCCCCACGGGGCACGTGATCAGATTGTTTCTACAAATCGGAGGGATACTATTGAGCCTCTGGATAGCGGGTTATTTCGATGACGACGTTGATTTACTCCACAAAGAACTCGGCTAGATTCCCTTGGGATTCGAAAAGGCTGGGGCCGCTTCCAAGATAGTAGACAGAACCCCTGCCGTCTCTAGAGTCCTCGGCGCTGGAATTATTATTCGTTGCACACGAGCCAGTACAACCATCGGCAAAGGCGACATAAACGCGCCCTTCTCTGTCTATGTGTAAGTCGTTGAAATCCAGGAGGTTCCTGTTTGAACCACCGATGTCACGGCAATCCCCGCTATTGAGGCATATACTCCCTACCTGTACAGGATCGTCAGTCACCCTCATGGTGTGGAAGACAGGATTGGAGTCTAAAGCATTGAGACTGAAGGTAATGTAGAGGTGGTAGGTAACATTGTTTGGTGCATAGTGGGCATTCCCGTCCCAAGGGTTACCGTCGATATCTGATTGGTTTAGCATCTCGGAGTTCTCGCTCCCTAGGTACATTACTGCAATTCGTCCTGGATCACCAGCATCGGTTTGTGGAAACACCGATGAGACAACTTCAACCGGAGAAATTCGGATACTCTCTTGTTCCCAAGATTCACCTGAGTCAGTTGAACGTGACATGTAGACCCCCTCATCGGCACCCGTCCAAACGTGGTAGGCGTTCGATTGGCTATCTGTTGCTACCTCTGAGTTCTTTCTCGGATAGGGAGTGCCGACATCTTCGCCCATAGTTCTCTGAAACCATGAGAAGCCATTGTCCTTGGAAACGATGACAGAAGGAGTCTCTACCCTTGGGGTGACGTACACCGTTCCATCCGGGGCGGTGGAAATGGCCCCATGAAGGCCTCCGTTAGTGGTCGCCAAACCGATAATCTGCCCTCCAGCTTCAAAGGTTGCGCCTCCATCAAAACTTGTGAAGCAGAATATCCCGACCAATTTGTTGTAGCAATAATATACGGCAGTTTCGTAGAAACTCGAAGTGAATTGTCCCAACGCACCATATCCCTCACCGGTCCAAGGGCCGCTTGCCAATTTTATGTGGTCATTGATTGGAGTAGTTCCTGAATCATGGGGATTGCCTAGCCATGAGTCGCCGTCATCATCACTCCAACATATCCATGACGTCTCAAGACCAATCATCTGAACGTTGAAGATCCTATCCGTGATTGGATCAACCCAACCGTAAGGGTCGCTGGTAGTAGGCGAACACTGTACGGGATCCTGAGTCTCTTCCCATGATTGACCATGATCACAAGACCTCATCACTTTCTCCATGGCGATGAAGAAAATACATCCACTCGAAGTTATGCCAATACTGGGTTCTTTACCAGTCTCCCCCACATCACTGAATACGAAACTTAGGGGCAATGGAGGGACGTCAACCGGGAGGCCGCTAGGGCCCGTGACGAAGAATCGTGGTGCCGAATCGTCTTCATCGCCAACCTCGGAGGGGGGTTCATCCAAGTGGATGCATCCCGAAATAGTAGTAGTCACCATCAAAAGCGCGGTGACTAAGGCACCTGTGCGCATAGTGCTTCGACTTGGGTATAGGGCATTTATTTTGCCATGGTTTAGGAATGTGTTCAATCTTCCGACTCGTACTCGGTAACTCTGATGCCCAAATTCCCCCTCCTTGCCTTTCGCAGCATAATTTTGTCCATCTTCTTGTGAAATTCTGTCTCTAAATCAACTTTCATCGCTAGGGAATGGCCCAATATTAGTATCAATAGGTCGGCTAACTCCTCTGCTGCCTCGGAATGGGGCTTTGCCTTTGTTATTGCAGCGGATAGCTCTCCCAATTCCTCCACGGTCAGGGCTATTCTGTATCCCATATCATGACCATGATTTTCTTCCGAAGAGAATGCGTGTTTGTGGTGGAACTCAGCAACCCTTGACATCATCGTCAACCATGATCCATCGGGAACTGATGAAGACTCTGTCGATATCCATTCTTCCACGGTGACCTTCCTTTCCATGGTTGGCGGACTGAAAGGAGACACATCAACATAGTTCCAGAAATATTACTATCCGGCTAATTAATTGATTTTAGAATCGCCAAAAGGCAGTTCGTTACACTGCCTCTCATCGAAGAAGCCATGGAGTCAACGGCATGGTGATCAATCATAGCAGAAGGGTCTCCCGGCTCCCTTCCAGCAGCCCAGTTCGAAGAGCATGCAAGTGCGACATGCCGGATTCCTGTCTCAGACATGAGTCTTGACTCGGGGCCCAACGTCATGCCGACGGCATGAGCACCAAGTTTCTCCAAAGCATCTATCTCGGCAGGGCTCTCGAATTGGGGGCCCACGCATTGGGCGATAATGAGGCCGGAGGGCGTTTGGACCTGGGTCGATTCTAGGGCTTTCCTACAAATCTTCGAAGCGGGTGAGTCGAAAGGGGATGTCCTGTCGGCATGCTTGGCATCATCATCATGGAAAGTCCATGGCCTAACTGCGAGATCTAGTACGTCCGAAGAAATTCCAATGGTCCCCGGTGGGAAATTTTCTATCATAGAACCCACGGAATTGATACTCATCACGATATCTGGATTGCTGTTGACAATGGCCTGAACATTTGCCCTGTGTTCAATTTTGTGAGGAGGGGTACGCAGTTTTCCATCAGAGTGATGTCTGTCGATTACAAGAATGTCTCCAAACTCGGTGGAAACTATCGAGGATGGGACGCTACCCCAATCCGTATCTATCCTTACCCTTGAAATTTTAAAGTCGGAGGAGTCCGACATCTCACTAGCCAAAGCGCTCATTCCAGTGCCGCATAGCACCGCGATGCGGGCCATGTGATTACTCCTCGAGGCGCGCTATTAGGTCCGCTTTCTTTCCAGAAACTGGTTTACCAGCAGCCTTGAGCAGTTCCTTTAGTTCGGTGACCTTCATGGAACTGTAGTCAACTTCCTCTCCAGAATCCTCTCCCGAAGGCGGATCCGTTTCCTCCTGCTCAGAATCGGTATCGTCATCGGATGGTTCTGAGATTTCGGCAGATGCCTCCGCAGCAGCGAGAACGTCAGATTCCTCCTCTTTAGCGGAAGCCGCTTCGGCCTTCTCCTGAGCGTGAATCTCCTCAAGTGTCGGTCCTTCTTCCACCACTACACCGGATTGGATTAGCTGTGTTCTACGAATCATCACAGCTCGAATCGGGGTAATCTTTGATGCTCCCTCCTTAATCCTAGCTTCAAGCCCCCCATCCATTACTGATTTCTGCATATCTACCCATGTCGATGAGGCCCCAGTCTTCAGAATGATATTCCTGGCGATTGCCCTGATCTCATTCTTCTGACTGGATTTTGCCCTTTCCCTGGTGATGATCAATGGTTTGAACCTGACATAGAATCCGTCATCGGTAACAATGTCTACAGTGTCGTCAATTTTTCCTCTGTCACGGCGTATCTGCCTTCTGATGTGGTCTTGCATCATCTGGTGCCCTATGAACTCAGTTAGAGCGTCTGCACCAAGAACGTCAACAACTCTGAACTTGATTTTTACATGCATCTTTGAGAAGTCCCCATCTAGTTCGTTCTGCATAATCTCGAAGTTTCGCCCGATTAGCATCTCTGGCTCCTCTGCCAGAGTCTCCCCTATTACCCTGAATGACCAGGGATTCCTAGGTGCTCTGATTGAGTACCAGCGCTTGGACTTCCACTTGTCCCTCTGCCTGCGTGCCGCTGCCCTTGCCTTTGCGCCTTTTGCCATGACAACAACCTCGTACCTCGGGGGCTTCCCCGCTCGCAGGCCGTGCGACCTGCCCTTACTATTTGAAGCAAAGCCTTCGGGAATCATTGGGCTTCCTCTGCGAGCCTTCAAGGTATACTGTCTCTTGGAACAAGATATGGGTCTACTGAGTGCGACATGGCGGGTCCATGCAAGTGGTGTTGATGATCTAGAAATGATCGAAAGTGGCCTTAATTTTCTCACAGGGGGGTGTTGTGAGGTGATTTGGACGAAAGAGAAGTCATTTCACGGCTCTCCACAGCATGTGGCAATGGCTAGAACTGAGAAAAGGAAAGATGCAGTGAGCTGTTTCGGCAGGCTCGGGAGGGATGTTCTTAATGAGTTGTCCAAAGAGGGGATTGGGAAGAGGATAGATGAAGAGAAAACAATTCATGTGAGGATATCCTTGTCCGAACTATGCAGGGGAAGAGTGTCACTTATTGATTCGGAAAGCCGTGGCTCGATTGTGAAGGGGACCTTCAAGATTGAGGCATATCCCGGGGATGAACCCGTCGAAATGGCTTCACGGTTAGTGAACAAATTGTGCTCCGAAGTGTGATTGTAGACGGGACATAAGCAAGAGTTCAAATGCCTCAATCATCGGGATGCACACGAGGCAAATGACACACGTAGTAACGAGTGCTTGTGTGGACCACAAATACCAAGATTGCGTCGCCGTTTGTCCAGTCGAGGCTTTTAGGGAAGCCGAAACGTACCTGGTGATTGATCCAGACGAGTGCATAGATTGTGCAGCGTGCGTCACAGAGTGTCCTGTTGAAGCGATATTTGCAGACAGCGATATACCTGACGAATTTGAAGAATGGCTAGAAAGAAATGAGGACGAAGCCCCGGATCTACCCATTGCAGAGGGCGACTCGCCAGTACTTGGTTAGCTATTTTCTCTCTTTACTCGAGAGGAAATAGGTTCATGAAGAAATTAGCGCGGGACATCAGCATGGCACGCACGGTGGACCTTGGTGAAATGCGGCACGGCACAGAGCTCCTCAAGAGGGGTTTCGCCAAAATGCAGCAGGGCGGTGTGGTAATGGATGTAGTTACCCCTGAGCAAGCGCACATTGCCGAGGATGCAGGCGCGGTTTCTGTAATGGCACTGGAGAGGGTTCCCGCGGACATTCGTTCGATGGGCGGTGTGGCTAGGATGAGTCATCCGGACATGATTAGCGAAATAATCGAGACTACCAGCATCCCTGTGATGGCAAAAGCGAGAATTGGTCATGATGAAGAGGCCAGAGTCCTCGAAAGCATGGGAGTAGACATGGTTGACGAGTCGGAGGTATTGACTCCAGCAGATCCATTCTTCCACATAGCAAAAAATAACTTCACCATACCATTTGTTTGTGGATGCACGAACCTGGGGGAGGCAGTAAGAAGGATTTCTGAAGGGGCAGCAATGATTCGGACCAAGGGAGAGGCTGGGACTGGTAATGTCGTTAGTGCTGTTCAGCATGCTAGGCTCGTAAAAACGGAAATCGATCATGCCATAGGAACGGTTGATGTAAGAAGGGAAGATATGATAGATACAATCATGAAGGGTTTTCGAAGAATGGAGTCTTCCTCGGAGTTCCCAATTATTAGCAAGGAGACCCCTTTTGGTTCCATGAGTGACCTCAGGGAAGAAGTCGCCTCTGTGCTTGGGGATGTCATTGAATTGGGTAGGCTCCCTGTGGTTACATTTTCTGCTGGGGGCATTGCCACTCCTGCTGATGCGGCCCTTATGATGAGTCATGGAATGGATGGAATTTTCGTTGGTTCTGGAATTTTCAAGAGTTCGGATCCAACAAACACAGCCGAGGCCATAGTCATGGCCACGCACCACTTTGATGACCCATCAGTAGTTAGAGACGCCTGTAAGATGGTTGGCGAAGCAATGCCCGGACTAGAACTGGACGACCTAGAGGTAAGGCTGGAAGATCGGGGTTGGTAATCCCCTCAACGGCCCCTGAATGACTTGGGCTTACGTACCCTCTTACGACTAGAGGGCCTCTCTTCCTTAGCAACTGGTGAACCTTGAGCATCCCCTGACATCGAACCGCCCAAGGTTAGGTTTCCCTGACTCAGAAGTTGTTCGGTCAATGAGTCCGCCAATTCCTCGTCCTGATCAGGAGTTTTCAATGCATCCTTGACAGATTGATTGTGGTCCTTGATGACCCTTTCTCTCTCCTCTCTCCTGGCCCTCATTTCATCTCTTGCTTCATTTACCTCCTTCAGAAGTATCTCTATCTCAGAGTGAATATGATTTGCGGACTCGCGAGATTCTACGAACAGCGAATGCAGCCTGTCTCCCTCTGATCTGAGGAAATCCCTCTCTTCCAGCATGGGCTTGACTTCCTCCCAAATGGCGTCGGCCTCCTTATGCGCATCCGTCATGGCATTATGTTGAGCATCAGCCTCTGCCTTGAGTGACTGTATTGTGCTCTCCAAGTCGCCAAGGTCTATCTTGATGCTCTCAAACTCTGCTGCAGCTGGGAGTAGTTCATCCCTCCTGGCAATTAGTGATTTTAGCTCTCTGAGAATTCTATTCTCTGCCTTCAGCGTAAGGTTCCCGTCTGTCATTAGCCTGTTCTCGATACTGCTAATCTTAGCTATAGTCTCAGAGAGTGCTACGACACCTGTCTTCGCCTTTCCTTCATCTCCCTTCTTGCCTCTCTTGTTGGAGATGATCTCCCTGATCCTAGATTGAATCGCGTCCCTCTGATTCTGGTGGGCCTTTGCCCTTGCTCTGACCTCTTTCTGCTCATTTAGCCTCTCTTCAATGGAGGCTCTGAGCTCCTTTCCCTGCTCTTGAACAGAGTTTCTGGAGTCGGCGGCCCTTCTAGCAGATTCGTTGTGTGATGCCCTCTGATCCCTCATCCTCCTCAGTCGGGTCTCCATAGCATGAAGCCTGGTCCTGAGATCATCATCAGGGCCACTCTCATCGCTCTGCATGCGTCGTCGAAGTGGGTCTCACTATTGAATGGAACTATCACTCAGAGGCCCAATAATGATCTAGCAAATGGGGCTATTGGGGAAAGCACCACTATTGCGGCCCCTGCCATGAACATTGCACCTACTGCCCTCCTCATCCTAGTGGCTAGGTCATTTCCCACCTGTACGTTAAGCACCCTTCCAGAAATCAGATTGCCGGAGTCATCCTCGAGTCTTACCGTCACAGTGGCTTCCCCCTTGATCGAAGGAAGCAAACTCTGCCAGACAATTCCAGAATGGTTAGTCATTTCCTGCATCTCAGTTGAGAGGGAGGTGGATGACATGGGATCGAAGGATGGGTCAAGGGGCTGGGATCTGAGCTTGTATACGCACTCATTGGGTTTGAAGTCAGGAGTCTGGATCTTGAGGAATAGATCCCTGGGCTCTCCGCCCCTATTGAGAACGAAGGCGAATAGGTTTGCCTGGCCAACTACCAAATTCTCCATATCTACATCGAACCAGAACCCGCCGTCGGACTTACTGACCCCCCTCCTCATCCTCATCCTGTCATACAGTCTGAAGAACGGCTTGCATTCGTTTCTCGCATGCATTAGCAGCCTGTCCCATGTTTCCTCACCTAGTTCTGGATGGTTGAATAGTCCGTCGATAGCAGAACTCTCGACGAAAGCGCCTAAAGAATCTCTGAACTCGGACTCTGAAATTAACGATGACCTTCTCAGATGAAGAAGGTGGAGGAGGGACTCCTGAAGTTCAGAAATCCCCACTCCTTCCTTTAGCCCGCCCCTTACCGTTTTGATGTACTCGGAAATCCTGATAGTGAGGAGAGGGTCAATGTGCGCCTTTATGACGTCATTGAACGGCCTGTTGAGAAGTGCGGGATGGATGGGGGGGGAGAAAGCCTCTAGCATCCCCCAAGGCTCAGAGGCATTGAATCTCGCTCGGTGAGAAATCAGATGGACTCCTTGACCTGCCAATAGGGAGCCAGTAGAGAAAGAAATCAGTATCGGCATACCTGCGTCATCGTTCGAGAGCCATAGACTGGTTGCGAGAAGTAAAGCGGAAATTATCATCAAAGAAGAGGTAGCAGTAACCTGTCTAATTGAGCCATCAATTGTGGCCCTCATCTCAGCATAACCGTGAGAGCTGCGGAAAGTAATTCCTGATGAGGTCAATGACTCTGCCTCCTGGTGGAATATAGAGCGAGAGTATGACATCATCCTCAGAAGAGAGGAAAGGAGGGCGATGTCTGCAATTATTATTAGTAGCGTTAATGCGTAGGTTGCAGTAACTAGACTTAGTCCTCCGGAGGCTTCCATAAGGTGACTGTCCCACCACTGATTGTCATTCTCACCATATGACTGAGCCACACCAAATAACACGATTGCGAAAAGCGGTAGAAGGAGGATTAAGCGTGCCCCTCCGCTTATCAAGACCCTATCCAGTGTGATTAGCGACCCCTCTCTTTGCCTCAATTCGACCTCCTTCCAGTCACTTTCCACGGTGGAGGACCTGTTGGTTGTTGACTCCAGCTTAGGTGCGGGCGGGGTGAAATCAGAGATCTCATCGGCTAAATGGTCTAGGCTTTCCTCATCAATCAAATTACTCCCTCCTAACTCTTGCAAGTATCTTTGTTGAAATTGACTTCGAAAGCTCAATAGTATTCCCATCGCAAAGAGTCTCTGCCTCATTCTTGCTTATCACGGAACCAATGGCAATTCCCAGTCCTTGCAATGTTTTCCTTTCTACTGGTTCTAGGGCGATTATCTCAACGACTGACTCTGTGCCGAATGGGATGCTGCTAATTGGGAGTAACAGCCCCTCTTGGGAAATCTCGACGGTTCTTTCTATTACTGGGATCTTCTTCCCAGAAGGGGTTCTATCGGGATAGCCCAACATCTTATCGATGGCAGCTTCCAACTCCGGCCCCATATCGTGTTCCATCTTGCATGCTGCTTCCTCTAGATCACCGGTGTAGCCTATTACATCCGACAGTAGTATCTCAAGAAGGCATTCCCTTCTTTTGACCCTGGCTGCCTGATGAAATCCGGCAGGAGTAAGTCTTGAGCCCTTGTAGGGGATATGAGTAACAAGATCCCTAGAAGCTAGTCTCTGTATCATCTCTGTGACTGATGCGGCGCTGACGCCCATGAGCTCAGCTAGTTGCGTGGTCTTGAGGATTGCATCGGGTCTTGAGTCGAAAAATTCGAACATCCTCTTGAGGTACATTTCCTCATATTCACTTAGTTCTATCAACTATCCGCCCCCTCATTCAATGCCATAAATTCAGCCCTGCATGCGGGGCAACGGGACATTACTGGCCTTCTATCCATTGGAACCTTCAGTCTCTGCTCGCAGGATGGGCAACTCAAGATTTCTTCTGTGGAGCTTGAGCTTAGGACTGGTGGAGGGTCGGTTATTTGGGTGGTTTCACTCACACCTTCATCTTCTTCCTGCAAATCTTCTGAAGTGCCGACTTGAAATTGGTTTGTGCAGGAGGGGCACTTGACCCCACCGACATGCGATTTAGGCACACTCAGTCTCTGCTCGCAAGATGGGCAGGAAATTTCCATTTTCTGTACCTCTGCCCTTCTCTCGATTCTTGACTCTCTCCGAAGTTTGAAGGTGTCCTCGGACCCCGTGGAAGGGGTCTTCTCAGAAATTACCCTCCAAACAGCAAGTACGACCATTACCACAACAAGTCCAATTACAGAGCCGAGAAGCGCGGCAGATGTGTCGAAGGGAAGCTTGAATCCCTCAGCTGGAGGTTCACGAGTCTGGATCTGGATGCTCTGCATTGCATAGCTTCCTCCTGAAAACCATGCAATCTCAACGATAGCATCGCCGTCATCTGGCCATTCTGGAACAACTAACGAATAGCTTGATTCTTCATCTGGCGGGAGCGGTGGTGTATCAGATGTTGAGAGTATCAGTCCGTCGGATTGCCTGGTTGCTGAAATGGTCCCGGAAAGACTCTCCGAATCTCCCGAGTTTGCAATAACGCAATCGATAACTAATGGGTCTCCAGGGATGGCAATTTCAGGCACCGTGGAACAAGTGGAAACGGAGGGAGATACGATAGGTGGGGATAGTTGGTAATCGATGCTGATTTGGTCGGATGGCACCCATCCAATTGGCAGTATGGTGAATGAAATGTAATCTGCATCGGGATTTCCAAAGTCGAAGGACATTCCTCTGATCCCCGGAGACAGTGAGGCGGCATGGCTCTGGGAGCCTCTTGGAGCGCCCATACTGGACAAATCAGCGATAATCTCAACATCCCTAGAGTGGCCATCGGAAAGTAGCACAGAAATCCCAACTTGAAGTCCGTCTGATAGTGTCCAGCTCTCACTATCTACTATGATGCTGAGGGACTGTGGAGGGAGAGATTCTACCACAATAATGCCGGACAGGTCATCACTGACGGTATTCTCGGAGCTGACAATTTCCCAGTGAATATCGACTTGCCCGGTGCTGTTCAGGGTGAATATCGCTGAAACATCACGGCTTGACCCTGGACTGATTTCCACACCCTCTCCTGATACGTTAGAGGGCCAATTATCTGAAGAAAGAACCATGGATACTGCCCCGGAGTAATTTCCTTGATTATGTACGAGAATGGAAGCTGTTAGGTGATCACCCAAATGAGCTGGTTCGCCAACTATTGCAACTTCGTTAGATCCTGCAGGAATGAAGGAAGGCTCGGAAGAGTTGCTTAAGTTCCCAGAATTGAGGAGGATTCTGTCAGAAGGTAATTCGGAATCAGCAGATATTGCTTCTTGGATAGGGAGACCAGGAGTTGCTAGAAACGCCAACAGGGCGACCAATAATGGCCCGAGATAACGCAATATGCCACTCTCAGGGTACTCACCCATGGTATTGGCTCAGAAAAGGGGCCGTATCAATCAAACCCCTGCCAAGGTCACATAGTGACCTTTAACCGACTGTCCCGGGTGGGCCGGATGGTTATGGACGCAGAAGGGCTACTAAGGGTCAAACCCGAGCAGCTGGCCGAGGGGCTACTTGCCAGATGGAGGGTACTAGACGACCAGCTTCCGGGCGTGATAAGGAACCTCGAAGCGGAGGAAGACGCCCTTTCTCCTAAAGTGGAGAAGGCGGTAGAGAACCATAGATTGGCTAACGAGTCCGTTTCTAGTTTGAAAATGGAAAGGAATGAGAGCCAGGAAAGAGCTCGGGCATTGATTACCAGAGTCAGGGAATACGGGGATAGCTTATCGGAATCTGGAGGGATGGTCAACCTTGACCCTGATTGGAAAAAGGAGAAGTTACTGGAGGAATTGGAGGGGATTGAGTCTCAAATAGAGACTTCGGCACTTGATCATAAATCTGAGGGGAAGCTCATTTCTAGGAGAAAGAAACTGATTGAGGAAAACGAGAAATGGTTGAAAGAGAGGAAGGACGCTAATCCTGAGATGGCTGAGTACGTTGAGGCTAGAAGAGGGATGGTGGCCAACTTCAGGACTTCTGAGAGGGCTCATTCAAAGATGCTGGAGGCAGTGAAGAAGGCACAGCCACTGTATGAGAAGAAGGCCTCACTTCAGGAAGAAATCAGAGATGTCCGTAGGCAATTAGATAGGGCCAAGGAGCTTTTGTCACAGTCCTCGAGGGCGATTGAGCATTGGGAGAGGCGATTGAAGGAAGGTTTCGGGGACATAGGTTCGGGTCATGATGACCTCCTGGCTGACATGCACAGAGTCATGTCAGGAGGGGCATCCTCGTTTTCCAAGAAAGGTAAGAAGAAAGGGAAGGAAGGGGGCGAGGAAGAATGAATAGTCCATCGGATTCATCTTTCGAGGACCTAGAGAATTTGGACGGACACGAATTACAGGAGATGTATGGTGGCCTTGAGAGACAGATAAAATCCCTAGAAAGGCAGAAGAGGGACCTTAGGGAAGAGAGGGTTGACCTAGTCAGCCAAGTGAAGATTCTTCGTGGCGCAGTAGGCCAGATTGAAGGCGCCAATTCAGAAAGAAGAGAGTTGCTGAGAAAGTTCCACGAGACGAGGAAGACAGCGGATAAGTCCAGATCGAAAAGAGACCGGGTAAATGTCCTCATCCCCCCTCCAGTAGATGTCCTCAACGAATGGTTATCAGAAACCTACAGGAGGCTGACGACGATAGACAACGACCTTACAGCAGTCCCCACACTTCCAAGGGAGCTTGATGCGTTTCGAAGATTCTTTGAAATTCAAGCTTCCATTGTTATGAAGGCTGAGTCCGAAACAGCCCACACGGAGTACGTTACTAGCGTTAAGAAAATGAAAGAAATTACTTCGAAGCTTGACCGGGGGAAGAAGGAGCACAAGAGCGTTGCAAGTAAGGCCGTGGAAGAGTCGGGAGTCGGGACTGATAGTATTTCCAGATCTGATGTCAGGAAAACTAGCAAAAGAATCTCGAAGATTGACAAGAAGCTAGAGAAAATTGAGTCCGAAAGAAGGGGGCTTAGAAAGGAGCTTGGCAGAGTAAAGGCATATCGCAGAATTACTGGTGGCAGAAACAGGAAGGTACGCTTCTCTGAAATTAAGGACAAAGCAAAGACTGGCGGTACATTGAGCACCATAGAGCTAGACGCATTGCTGGGGTCTGGGAGTCTCTCGGAGCTAGCATCATCGAAATCAGAACCGTCAGAGGAGAAGAAGGATGAGGTGCACCCGGGTCGCCGAAGAAGGCGTTTAGGAGTTTCAAGGAGAGGTCCAAGAAAGGGCAATCTCGCTAGTAAGAGGGAGGATTAGCAAGAATCACCCTGCTATGCCCTTATATGGAATTTCAATCTCGGAATTAAGGAGGTAATACTTTGGAATACTCAGAAGTTCGTGAGTTGTTCCAACCCCTATGCCAGACGATGGAGTCAGATTTGGATGGAAGGAAGGAGGTTAGGGACGAGTACAATGCCAAGGTTAGAACCTACTTAGATAGCAGAAATGAGGTGAATAGGCAAGTCAAGGAGCTGATTTCCGAGGTCAGAAGCCAGAAGGAAATTAGAGA
>CEUN01132288.1_pt1 | contig 57847 bp, 43 predicted proteins | sample 361501 | NCBI WGS metagenome assembly CEUN01 (sample SAMEA2622801, study PRJEB7988) | marine metagenome | biome: marine biome (ENVO:00000447); feature: marine epipelagic mixed layer (ENVO:xxxxxxxxx); material: "saline water (ENVO:00002010), including plankton (ENVO:xxxxxxxx)" | depth 120 m | reverse complement strand
CCACTCTGGCTCATGTGTACCCTTGATTTTAGCTAAACCAATTCATCTGACAAGCAGTGCAACAAACGATGTTACTTGCGGTTTTCATAGGCAGGGGCTTCATAGTATTCACGCAGTCGATGATATTCCTGCGTCAGCTCCTGTTGCGTCTTTTTATAACGCATCTTTCCGTAAACGCTGGTCATCTCCTGAGGATCCCGCTGCAGGTCGAACATATTCCATTCATCCGTCGCTGGGAAATATATCAACTTATGTCGATCGGTACGAACGCCGAAGTGTTGTGGCACTGCATGTTCACCAATTTCGTAGTACGCGTAATACAACGAATCCCGTTCCCACTGTTGGTCGTCACCCGATAGCACTCCAACTAAAGATTCTCCCTGAACGCTGGCAGGAATTTCTGCTCCGGCAACCTCAGCAAACGTCGGAGCATAATCAATGTTTTGGATGAGCGTGCTTGGTTCAGAACCAGCCTCAACCACACCAGGCCAACGGATTACAAACGGCATTTTAAATGACTCTTCGAACATCCAGCGTTTGTCATACCAACCATGTTCACCAAGATAAAATCCCTGATCCGACGAATAAATCACAATCGTATTTTTCGCCAAATCATGATCATCTAAATATTTCAACATCCGTCCGACATTCTCATCCACCGCTCTGACCGTACCCAAATAATTCTTCATGTATCGCTGATACTTCCAACGCACAACATCTTCATGACTCATTTTCCCTGAATCAAAGTCCTTCAGGAACTTCTGATTCAAGGGGCCGAAGTGAGCGTCCCATTCCGCTTTTTGCTCATCATTCATCCGATTGTATTCCGGAGTTCCATAACGATCCGGCTTCGGAAGCTGGACATCTCCACGCTCGTCTTTCCGAACTTTGGCATCGTATGCCCAATCAAAGTGTCGATCGATTTCCATTTCATTCGTGGCCAGCGTGCGGCTTCGATGCATGTATTGATCAAAAAGAGTCTCGGGCTCCGGAATTTCAACATCGTCAAATGCATCCAGATGGCGAAGGGCTGGAGCAAAAGTTCGGTGCGGCGCCTTGTGCTGGCACATCAGGAAAAACGGTTTGGAGTCATCTCTTTCGTCCAACCAGGCCAATGCTTTATCGGTTGTGAGGTCAGTCGCATAGCCTGTGTCCTGCGTACGCGATCCATCCATCTGAATGAAAACCGGGTTGTAATAATTCCCCTGTCCCGGCAGTACTTCCCAGTAATCAAAGCCAATTGGACTAATCCGCAAATGCCATTTTCCAATCACTGCCGTTTGATAGCCAACTTGTCTAAGTGCATTCGCACAAGTCCACTGCGAACCATCAAAGGGAGCACCTCCATTCCGCATGCGGCCATTTTTGTGACTGTGCAACCCGGTCAATACCGTCGCGCGAGAAGGACCACAAATGGAGTTAGCACAAAACGAATTCCGAAAAATTGCTCCTTCTCGAGCAATGCGATCGATGTGCGGAGTCGGAGCTACATTCTGTAAACGACTTCCGTAAGCCGAGATGGCATTCACGGCATGATCATCTGAGAAAATAAACAGAATATTAGGCCGGTCGTCGGCCTGAACACTGAACGTGGCTCCTAAGAAAATAACACACGAAGTGACCACACGATTGAAAACTGGAGAAAGCATGAATTTGATACTTATTGAAGATTGCCAACAGAAAACAGAATCGATTTTACCTTACGTAATGGAAAATCCTACCCTTATGATGTTCTACTTAATATTCGAATTGCCCATCTATATGAATCGACCAATCTCATTTATCATGAGCTTTTAGAGTTGAGACCACGCAGATAAAAGTTATGGCATCAGTTGCACAGTTTTATACCTCAGAACACAAAGGCCTGTCTTTTGAGTTATTCCCTCCTAAAACGGATCAAGGGGATGCTGCCTTAATGCGCCATATGGAAGTACTGATGCAATTCTCGCCGGATTACATCACCTGTACCTATGGAGCCGGTGGTTCAACACAGACTAAGACAATGGACGTCATTACAGCAGTTAAAACTGCCTTCGATGTTCCGGTCGCAAGTCACCTTACCTGTGTCGGTAGTACAGCGGATGATTTGCGAAGCTATCTGGAAGAAGCTTCACGGAAAGAGGTCGATTTTCTGGTAGCTTTACGAGGTGATCCTCCACAGGGAGATTCTAAATTCCAAGCCGTCGAAGGCGGTTTTAGTTATGCCAATGAGCTGGTTGAATTCATTCGTGCAGAATTTCCTCAGTTTGGCATGGCGGTAGCCGGTTACCCTGAAGTGCACCAGGAAGCGCTGTCGGCGGAATCCGACCTCGAGAACTTAAAACGGAAAGTCGATGCCGGCGCGGATATTGTGATTACTCAGTTGTTTTATGACAACACGGACTACTTCGATTTTTGTGATCGCTGTGAAACTGCGGGAATCGAGGTTCCCATTGTGCCTGGCATCCTTCCGGTTACTAATCTGGCTCAGATTCAACGAATCACATCCCTTTGCGGCTCCAAACTTCCCGACCAATTTGTCCAACGACTGAGCCAAAAAGAGGACGATGCCGACTGGCAATTTGAAGTCGGTGTCGAATTCGCAGCCGCTCAAGTCAAAGAACTCATCGATCAGGGAGCTGCTGGAGTTCATTTTTACGTGCTCAATAAATCACAAGCAACATTACGAGTGCTTGAAGCAGCAGATTGGTAAGGCCGGCACTGATTCGGCTACAATTTCGCTATGAATTACTTGCCAACTGACGAGTCTGATAAGTCCACCACTTGGTATGTCTATATCGTTCGCTGCGCAGACAACACTCTGTACACCGGAATGACGAATGATTTACTGCGCCGTATCGCTCAGCACAATGCGGGAACAGCCGCTCGATATACTCGAGGTCGCTTACCCGTTTCGCTCGTGTATCAGGAAGAAGCGGCAAATCGCAGCGAAGCATTGAAACGCGAGTACGCCATCAAGCAACTGTCGCGAAAGCAGAAAGAGAAAACCATCGGACATTTAGACAGTTAAACAATTAGACAATGTTTTAACTGTCTAACCGTGGTCTTAGTCTTCTCGGCTGGTGATCTCAATCAGATGGTAGCCAAACTGAGTTTGTACCGGGCCAAGGACAGTATTTAGTTCACCGGTAAAAACAACTTCGTCAAATTCCGGTACCATTTGTCCACGGCCGAAGGATCCCAGAGCTCCGCCCTGAGCACCGGACGGGCAAGCTGAAAATTCAGCCGCAGCGGCGGCAAAATCCAAGCCTGCTTCGATCTGAGCTTTCAGGTCGTTACAAACTTCTTCTGTTTCTACAAGGATATGACGTGCAGAGGCTGTAGCCATTGAAGGTTCTCTCTTTGAGATATTAACTAGCGGATTGTTTTCAATAGTGAGGTTTCAAGTATAACCGGAATCATTTATTGGTTTAACCAGTGAGCCAATCGGTTTACCATAACAGCGGCACATAAAACCGGATACAATCAAATTCCATGTCGAACCTGAAGATTTTCAAATCACTGGTGCGACACCATGTACGGGGTATGGCCGGGATTGGATAGTTTATAAAAAAGTCTCGACACAATTAATCCCTAAACTGTTTCGGAAAGCCACAGCATTATGAGTGACACTTTACCACGTTCTGTCAGTTCCACTCTTCACTTTGAAAATGGATCTGCCTTGGGAATCAGTAACCGCTGGATTGAAGGACAATACTGCAGTATCCTCACGGCCGTCGGAATTGTCGGGTGCGGGATTTATGACGTGATCGTTCCTGCTAAATTCAACCAGGCATTGGCCATCGCCGAAGGCACTCCGGATTGCCCATTGGTTACCCCCGAAGACTTACTCGATGCCAAAATAGTTCGTTGCACCCCCCGTGCTGAGGGCATGGGAATCAAAATAGGCATGACGGGACGAGAAGCAGCCGAATTGATGCTTGCGGCCGCCAAGCAACTTAACCGATAATCAGAGCGTTGTCTCGGTTCTCCATCATCATATAAATAAAGTATGCTTCAGCTCGTAGGGTCCAAATCGAAATTCTGTGACGGTATTTCCCGTCGTAGCTTTTTAAACGTCGGCTCATTAGCCCTCGGCGGACTTTCCTTGCCACAGCTTCTAAAGGCTGATGAATTAAGCGGAAATAAAACGCGTCATAAATCGGTCATTATGATCTTTCTTCCGGGTGGACCTTCCCATCTGGATATCTGGGACCTAAAACCAGATGCTCCAATCGAAATCCGCGGTGAATTCCAGCCGATTCAATCGTCGATCCCTGGCTTTCCAATTTGTGAACACCTTCCAAAGTTCGCACAAAACCTCGATCGGTTTACCATTATTCGCTCATTAGTCGGAGCCAAAAACGAACACGCATCCGAACTCTGTCTCAGCGGGTTTGGCTATCAGGATTCCAAGATTAGGAATCAACCTAGTTTAGGCTCGGCCATATCCTATCTTCAGGGACCAGTGGATCGAGGAATGCCTCCGTTTGTGAGTATGGTCTATCACACCAACAACTTGTGGCGTGACCCGGGCCGAGCAGGATTTGTGGGATCGGCTCACAAGCCCTTTCAGCCCAATGACGAAGGTAAAGCCGACATGGTTTTACAAATGTCACGTAACCGTCTCAACGATCGCAGACAATTACTACAATCGGTCGATCGACTTAAACGGGCAGTTGAAGTCTCTGATGTGATGCAGAGTGTCGATTCATACACTTCGCAAGCTTTGCACATGCTGACAAGTAATCGCTTATTAGAAGCACTGGATATCAGTAAAGAATCACCTGAGACTTTAGCCCGATACGGCCAAGGCAATCGGGATGCTGTCGACGATGGCTCGCCCATGAATAACGAAGATTTCCTGATTGCTCGACGATTGGTCGAAGCCGGCGCTCGTTGTGTGTCTGTCTCGTTTGGACGTTGGGATACACACTCGTGTCGAAAAGCTGGTGATCTGGCATATAAAAACAACTTTGCTCAATTAAAAGAATACCTGCCACGGCTTGAGCAATGTCTTCTGGCATTAACGCAGGACTTACAGGAACGAGGGCTTGAAGACGACGTCGCCGTAGTCGTGTGGGGAGAAATGGGACGCACGCCACGAATCAATGCCAATGGAGGGCGAGATCACTGGCCTCAGGTATCTGGCTGTATACTTGCCGGTGGCGGATTTAATCATGGGCAGGTACTCGGATCTACAACCCGTCTGGCTGAAGAAGCCAAAGATCGGCCAATCCACTACCAAAATGTCTTTGCCTCGCTCTACCAACATCTGGGCATCGATGTCGCCAAAGTCAAAATCCCAGACTTCAACGGACGACCACAGTATTTACTGCAACACCGTGAAGGCATTCCTGAATTAGGATAGCTTAGAGTAATTTGGGCAAATCAGGTCGACTAATATCCTGATTCTTAATCGGTGCTATTTTCTTCAACGCTTTTGGCAATGACCGATTCTATTCGATCCAGTCGTTCATTCATTTCTTCCTGATACCGCTGTAGCTCTTCGGATTCCTCACCGACGTAAAGCGAAGTCAATGTCGCAGTAAAAACTCCTACCAGAATCATACCAGTGATAATCAATGCGACTGTCAGCAAACGTCCGACCATCGTGATCGGGTTATGAATATCTCCAAACCCACCTGTTACCACAGTAGTGAAACTCCACCACATTCCGCCTCCCAGAGTTTTCACATCATTTTCACCGGTCACCAGTGCACTTTCCATGTAATAGATCGCGATGCCACCGATGAACATTACAGCAATACCCCATTTCAAGGAACGCTTCATTAGTTTGACGTCCATGGCATCTTGGAGTTTATCCATCCCACGCCACAGCATGAGGAATACTCGCATGGCGCGCAATACACGCGTAAATCGTAATAACCGAGCAAATCGACCAAGACGTGCAATCCGTCCAAAACGAGATAACTGAGCTTCACCGGGAAGTGGAATGGAAGTCACAAAATCGATCCAAAAATTTCGCCAATACCATCGCTTCGATCGAGAACAGGCCAACCGCACTAAAAACTCCAGCATGAAGATCGCACAACAAACCGCATCGATCCAAAAGATCGACTCGGATGTAAGCCAATCCGGCCGTTGGTGTTGTAGGAATTCTTCATACTCAACATCTTGCAATCCATACGTTTCAACGACTCCGGCCCATGCCTCTGACTCCGATTGGTAATCTGAAACTAAATACTGATAGTCACCGATCTTAAAGTAGCCCCATTGATTCGGAGCAAGGGAATCGTAAGCCAATAATCCCAACACGAAGAATATGAGTAGCATAATGAATGCCTGAATTGCATTCACCATCCAGGACCCACCAACGAATTTGGCGAGTTTCGCATTTAGATAGTTGAACTCGATGGCATAATGAACCCGTTCACGTAGCCCTTCCAGTTCCTCTGCTTCACTCGCCAAAAGCCGACTACGTTCCCGGACTCGTTTATAGACACCAACATCACCGGCCTGAAATAACTGTTTAGCTTCTTCTTCCAACTTCGCTGCCTGCTGAGCCAGGTCTAAAAGTCCATCGTCGACATTAGCTAGCATGGACTCCAACGTATCGGTTGGAGTAGCCGAGATCCCAATTTTATTGAGACGCATTAAGGAAGCTTGGAGATCTTCCAGCGATGGTGAGTGTTCTTCTGTGTTGGTCATTGTTTGAATATCAAAAGCTCATTCCGGAGGCTCTTAAATTCTCAAAATTAGTCAGCTTATAAAATAACCTCGACCGGCGTGGCTTCGAAATCAAAAACCGTAATTCCTGTCATGTTATTCCACTGCTAACACGATCTTTCCAAACTGACTCGCACTCTGCATATGCTGCAAAGCTTGATTCACGGTCTCTAATGAAAACGTGGTATCCACACTCGGCACAATCTGAAATTCCTCGACACAGGCCAGCATGTTTTGGAAATCGACCGAAGATCCCATGGTCGTCCCGATAAGACGAAGCTGCTTCCAAAACACTTTAAACAAATCCAATTTATCCGGTACACCTGCCGTTGCTCCATAATTTACCACTCGTCCGCCGGGAGCTGCCAGCAGTAGCAAGCCGAAATACCCGGGGCCTCCTGCTCCATCCAGAATAAGTGAAACAGGCCCGTATTCCCTGGAGACACGTTTCTCCCAACCTGATTCTGAATACAAAAATCCGGCCGTGGCTCCTAACTCAACGGCCTTTTCAATCTTCTCCGGGCTGGAAGATGTCACCAGCACTTTGGCTCCCAAGGCCACACAAAACTTTAATGCCATGGTCGCGACTCCTCCACCGATCCCCGTAATCAGAACGGTGTCGTGCGCTGTAACCTGCCCTCGGGTCACAGCTCGAAATGCCGTAACGCCGGCTAAGGGTAGTGCTGATGCCTCCTGCCAATCCAAATGGCTCGGCTTCAGAAACACATTCTCGACCGGCACGCTGATCGCTTGCGCAAAGGTGCCATCCTGTGGCATCCCTAGAATATGAAAGCCCGTCGATTGGACCTCCTGATCTTCTCCCCAGTTCAAACCTGGATTGATAATCACTTCTTTACCAAGCCAGTCTGCATCCTCAGTGGAGCCAACCGCTTCAACAATACCGGCACCATCTGACCCCTGAATCACATCGGACTTCAACCCTGGATACATCCCCTGTGTAATCCAATAGTCACGTCGGTTTAAGGCAGCCGCCTTCAATCGAATAAACAACTCACCTGCCTGAGGCGTTGATACCTCACGGTCGGTCAATTCCAACGGTAAACCCGGTTCATTAAAGACTGCGGCACGCATCGCTACGTTACTTTCCTTCCCGTGCCCAGCGGCGCATCAACTCGATATTATTCTTAATCGTGTTAATGTGCTCGATCGGTCGTCGGCGGGCTTCCAATGTATCCACATACACTTTCATATCACTATCAAACATCTTTGTTGGTTCCGGATCTACGCCCTGATCACCAGACCGTTGCTCCCAACGCTGTAGAGCCTTTCGCATACGCTTTAACTGGCTTCGGTGAGCTGGATCGTCTGCGAGATTATGAAGTTCATACGGATCGTTCTTTAAGTCGTATAGTTCTTCCACAGGTCGCGTCGGAGCTAACAATATTTGCTGGACGGCATTTAATTCCCCAGCTGCTCCGGCCGCTTTGAATGACTTCACAATCGACTTGTTGTCTTTGTAAGCATTGGGCTGCAAGTGAGGACGCTGATGCAGGTAATTACGAATGTACTTAAATTCATGTGTCCTGACGCTTCGTAAATGCTCCACGGTTTCATCACAGCGATCCCGAGCTGCATACACGGCGCGGCGTGGTTGGTAATCCGCCGCCATGATGTCCTGAGCCTGCATGTAATCCGGAATGGCAATCTGGGCGTAAGCTAGTGATAACGCAGCGATGTCGATATGTTCGACCAGATCCTCTCTTATCTGACCTGACTCAATTCCGGGACCGGCAATCACTAATGGAACATGCAAACCTTCGTCATACATAAACTGCTTTCCACGAACATGACTAATGCCGTGGTCTGTCATAAAGAGGACGATGGTGTTTTCCAAATCTCCTTCCTCTCTGAGCTTGGTTAATATTTCTCCTACAACCCGGTCAGTTTCACGAACGGAGTCCAAGTAAGCTGCCCAATCCTGCAGAATGATATCGGTCGCTGGGTAGTAAGGGGGCAAACTAACTTTGTTGACATCCGTACGATTCCCAAAAGTCTTTTCAATGCGATTCACAAATCGTTCAGTGGATTCAACGTTGCCACCTCGGAGTTTTCCTCCAGGCAACTGAATCTGTGCAAAGAATGGTTGTCCATCTTTGCGTTTTGCCCAATCGGCTCCGTTGTACATCGAAGCATTCCACTCAAAGTTGTAATCTGTTTTTCCCAGACGCTCATCCGCTCGAATCGGCCAGCCAGTTATCGTCGTGTAATATCCTTCTTCCTGAAACATTTCGGGAATTGGACGGATGCCTTCTGGAAGATGGATCTTTTCAGTACCACGTCCACTCCGATGATGGTGAGCTCCGATCGTGGTTTGGTACATTCCTGTAATAAATGCACTCCGGCAAGTCGAACAAACCGGAGCCGTCACATAGGCGTTATTGAATTGAACGCCGCGTTTGGCTAAAGCATCGACATGCGGAGTCTCGATCAGCTCTTCGCCATAAGACGAGAAATGTGCTGACATATCGTCGACGATAATCCACAAAATGTTCGGCTGCTCGTTTCCGTTCGCCGCGGTTGTACTGCAAACCATCAACATGGCGAGTAGTAAGTAAGTGAGTCTTTTCATTGCTTTCATTTCCGTCTCTGTTTCGTAATTGAGATTAAGTCAGTCCGCCTGATACAAGTGTTTACCCTGTCGAGCAGCTCGAATTGCTTCGTCCGTATCCAGCTTGGCTCCCGGGTCATTTTGTGACTTCATCCAGCGATGCAACTCCGCCTGCATCATTTTCTGTAATCTGGTGGCATTCTGAGTTCCTGCAAGATTCGTTAATTCATAAGGATCCTCGGCAGTATGATACAACTGAGAGGCCGGCCTGCGGATATACCGTCGTACTAATCGATACACGTCCTGATCTTCAAACGATGACCAAACCCAAGTTGCCCAGTAGGGATTATTCAATTCACCGCTACCACGTGAACCCATCAAGTGTTTTTCAATATACACTTCATCGGGAAGCAGGTTCTCGATGTACCGATACGTTCCGTTGCTCACCGTCCTGATCGGATAACGCGGGCCTTCGGGAATGTTATTATGCATCCCATAAACAAATTCTCGATGCTCATCGGCCTGACCAAGCAGAACTTTTGAAAAGTCAGAACCATCATATCTTTGTTTTTTAGTCTGGCCTCCGGCAAGCGTCATGAGCGTGGGCAAAACATCCGCATATTGAACTAACGCATCGGTGCGTTGCCCCTCAGGCACTCTCCCAGGCCACCGAGCAATGAGGGCTGTATGTAGACCAGTGTCCCAATTAGTCCATTTGCATCCGGGGAATTGAGCTCCTTGTTCAGAAGAAAAGAGTACCACAGTATTCTCACTCAAGCCTGACCGATCGAGGGTTTCGAGAATTTCTCCTACCTGGCCATCCATATAAGTGATCTCGGCGAGGTAGTTCGAAAAGTCCTGCCGAGTGCGTTCTGTATCTGCAATGTTGGGAGGCAGCTTCAATTCTGCCGCGGGATAAGCACTGGCGTCTCCCATGACCCATGGCACATGCGGCTCGACCAACGCGACCACCAAACAAAACGGTTGTTGATTATCCCGAGCCATAAATTCGGAAACACCCGCTAACGAGTGATTTAGAGTCGGGTTACGCACGCAGTTTTTATCAAACCCGGTTACCGATTCAAATGGAAATGCCGAGGTTGGTTTAACATGGACTTTTCCAGCCAAGCCAACTCGGTACCCTAATGCTGATAAATGCTGGGGCATTCCTGTCATAGACTCTAAACTGGCGGAATGATTCCAGGCACAGCCATTGCCCAAGGGATACCTACCTGTATAAAGTTCGGCGCGGCAAGGTTGGCACATTGCCTCAGAAAGGTAAGCACGATTAAAAGTCAGCCCCTGACTGGCAAGTCGATCAATATTGGGGGTCTTGGCATTCTGTCCACCATAAAGCGGCAGGTCGTTGTAGGTACAATCATCCGCCATGATGATTAGGAAATTAGGCTGCTTGGCGGCGAATAGATTCTGCCCAAAGCAAACGATTATCAATACGCTTAAAGCAATCATTCTCATTTGATACCACTCCTTGCTGCTGCTTTGTTTCGAGCAAGCCAGTCTTTATGTAGTTGTTGTAATTCTCTGGCTTTGGCTGGTTGCCGCAATGACAAATCATGCAACTCTGTCCCGTCGCTCGGTAAGTGGTACAACTCCCACTGTTGCCCTCGATTAGGTGAGACTAACTTCCAACCGGCTGACCAAACTGCGGAGCCTTTGTTATGAGCCCAAAAGAGTGCCTCATGGGGTTTGACATCCTTGCCTTGTAAGGCCGGAGCCAACGATCGACCTTCCATCGGTATAGGCTGTTGCTCCACTATCTCCGCTCCAACCAGATCCAATAGTGTCGGAAAGATGTCTATGACATGACACACCTCACCCACCAATTGCCCTGACAATTCACTTGCGATGCCACGTGGCCAGCTGATAATTAACGGCGACCTTGTTCCGCCTTCATGATCAAATTGCTTGAAAAGTCGGAAGGGAGTATTGGAGGCATTAGCCCAGCCATAGCCATACGACTGAAAGGTCTCCTGACCACCGGGCATCAAATTGGGAATATTGCCGGGCTTGATAGGCCGCTCTTTGCCATCGGTGGTTTTTGGCCGGGTCCAACTTCCAGTGCGAGTTGGTAAGTATTCCACATGACATCCACCATTATCGTGCTGATATATAACAATCGTGTTGTCCAACAATTCTTCCTGCTTCAGGTAATCTTTTATCCTCCCGATATTACGGTCCATACAGGTCACCTGGGCTGCGTACACCTCCATTCGCCGTTCGTGCCACAAAGGGTATTTGGCGTCCGGCCAGGCAGGTACATTATCGTGTCGCGGTGAGAGTGCCCACTGAGGATCGACAACTCCAAGCTCTTTCATACGTGCGTGACGTTGCTTGCGAATCGTATCCCAACCCATGTGATAACGCCCTTGATACGCAGCGATATCTTCTGGTTTAGCATGTAATGGCCAATGGGCGGCGGTGTAAGCCATATAAAGGAAGAACGGTTTTCCTCCATCGCGATCAGACAAAAACTCCAAGGCGTGATCCGTTATGGCATCCGTATAGTAATAGTCGTCACGTCCCTCCCATTCGTGAGTCATACTCTTACCATTAAGTTGTAAATCTGCCGGAGCGAAAAAGTCGGATGCTCCTTCGATGGTTCCGTAGAACTGATCGAATCCGCGATGGTGTGGTGCATTGGGCCCATCCGGTTTTTTAGAATTGGACAGATGCCACTTACCTGACATGAAGGTCGAGTAGCCAACGTTACGCAATGCCTCAGGTAGCGTTGTTGCTTGAGGATGCAAGCCGTCGGTTGCAGAACCTCCGGATGGCAAAGCGGCAAGCGGATAGAGGCTTGTCATCAGGCTGGCCCGAGTTGGCCAGCACATATTATTGACATAGTAATTTGTAAATCTCAGCCCCTGGCTGGCCAAACCATCCAATACAGGCGTCTCAATTTCGCCTCCATAACACCCTAAATCCGAATACCCCATATCATCTGAAATGATGAACACGATATTGGGTTGGCTGGCCATTAATAGTCCTGACTGTAGAGCCAGGAGTAGCAGGCAACTCAAGCGAAGTGGTGATTTCATAATCCGAGTCATCTTTAGGAAAGGGGAGCAGAAGCCCTTAGGCCTCGAAGAGTTCTGTTTTGACGTTGCCGTGGACATCCGTCAAGCGGTAGTCGCGTCCCTCGTGCCGGTAGGTCAAGCGTTTATGATCCAATCCCAAGGCATGGAGCATCGTCGCGTGTAAGTCATGAATGTGCCACGAATCGGTCACTGCATCAAATCCGATTTCATCGGTTTCTCCAATGGATTTCCCCGGTGAGACACCACCGCCGGCAAACCACATCGTAAAGGAATCCACATGATGATCGCGGCCGACTGGTTCTCCGGGCTTCATGCTCTTTTGAGCAACAGAGGAACGACCAAATTCCCCTCCCCAAATCACAAGTGTATCTTCCAGTAGCCCCTGTCGGTGTAAATCCTGGATGAGTGCCGCGGACGCCTGATCGGTCGTTCTACACTCATTGGGCAAACGTTGGTATATGCTGGTGTGGTGATCCCAGTCGCCATGAAAGAGCTGGACAAATCGCACGCCACGCTCGACTAATCGTCGTGCCAGTAGACAATTACGAGCATAGGTAGGTTGATTCGGATCGCTAATACCATAGAGATCCAACGTTTCCTGAGATTCACTGGATAGATTTAATAGCTCCGGAGCACTGGCCTGCATCTTAAACGCAAGTTCATAATTCGCGATCCGCGTCTCAATATCCGGATCTGGATTATCCGAAGCTCTCAAACGATTGAGCTGATTTACCGCTTCCACAGTGGCTAATTGACTTTGCCTCGAAAATCCCGCCGGGGATGCCAGATTCAGTATCGCCGGACCATTCGATTGGATCGGCGTGCCCTGCATCGTCCCCGGAAGGAATCCTGCTCCGTAATTAGCTCCTTTACTGCGTGGGTGCATTCCCGATCGTAACACCATGAAACCCGGTAGATTTTTGGATTCGCTACCAAGACCATACAAAACCCAACTGCCTAAACTAGGACGTCCAAACCGACGCCAACCGGTATTCATGTGCAATTCCCCAAACATGTGATTCGGGTCTTCAGCCTGACATGTATGTACAAACGAAATATGATCGACAATCCCAGCTGTATGCGGCATCAGTTCAGACACCCATTGGCCACTCTCTCCATGACGCTCAAATTTATAGGGCGTCCCCATTAACTTAGGCTGAGCTTCTTTAATTTGCGCAAAGTCGACACGGTCTAAATACGATTGGGGTAAGGCCTCTCCATCGCGTTGGTTGAGTATTGGCTTCGGATCAAAGAGATCGAATTGACTCGGGGCGCCAATCTGGCACATGAAGATTACATTCTTTGCCGTCGGAGCATGATGTGTTTGACGATCTGTCGTTCCTTCGGCGCATTGGCCTTCGGATGCCAACATGGTCGGCAGGGCTAGAGAGGCAACGCCTAAGGCGTTCTGTCGGAAAAAGTATCGTCGGTTATTCATCATTCCCGCATTATAAACTCATCAAGATTCATCATGGTTCGACAGACAGCGACCCAAGCAGCGTGTTCAGGATGTGTGATCAAATTCTCAGTTGTAACCGGATATTTACCAATAGCCAGTTGAGCTAATGCAGTATCCTTTGAAAACAACTCCGTCTGATGTCTCAATAAACCCTCTATAACGGACACTTCCTGTTCCTTAGGTTGCCGATTCAACGTGAAGTGAAAGAGTGCTTCAATTCGTTGTTGTGGGGTCGGTGCAGATTCAACAATCCGTCTGGCTAACGCCTGAGCCGACTCCACAAAGACCGGATCATTCAATAGTGCAAGCGATTGCACAGCAATGTTTGATCGATTCCTTCTCGTACAGGCGGTTGTCATCTCAGGCCCATCAAATAAAGTCATCATCGGATGAGGTGTTAAACGCCAAATATAGGTGTACATTCCACGGCGATACCGATTGGCTCCGGTACTTTCGACCCACGTTGCTGGTGTCGCCCGAAAGTCGAGGATGCCATCTGGTTGAGCAGGAAATACGCTAGGGCCTCCAATCTGTCTCTCCAGTAAACCCGCCACGCTCAAAGCATTATCTCTCAAAGTCTCAACTTCCAATCGCAATCGCCTCTGACTTAGGAATAATCCCTCTTCGTCCGCTTGCAGATACTGATAATGAGATGACTGCTGATAGGTAGCAGACAATACGATTTCACGGATAAGCTGTTTAAAGCTGTCTTCTTCCTGAAAAGTGCTGGCGAGATAATCAAGAAGTGCGAAGTGAGAGGGTCTGGCTGTTTGGACTCCAAAGTCGTTTTCAGACTCGACAATAGCGTTGCCCATCAGCCGCATCCAAATCCGATTGGCCGTCACTCGGGCAAAAAGAGGATTTTCATCACTCACAATCCATCGTCCCAAATCCAAGCGAGTAGGTCTTTCATGGGTTTGGCTATCCCATTCGAGAAGTGGCAAAAATGCCGGGCCGGCGGTAACTACCTTTTCCCCTGGCTGTCGGTGATCACCTCGAACAAATAGATGAGTAGCACGGTTATCCTGCGCAAAAACGAGCGAAGTATCCGCCTCCGGCATGCTCTTTTGTAAATCATCTTGCTTCGACACGAGTTGCTTTCGGTCCTCATTTTGTCCCTGAAAAAACGCTTCGAGCTGAGTGATTTCGGGTTCGCCTCGTTGATCCGCAGGTATTTGCAGTAGCTTCACCACTCCCTCGGCCACCCCACTCAAATCTTGAACCCGCTGTTCCACCAACCGATTTAGCTCGTCTTTAATCTGCTGATCTATGGCAGTGATTTGTTGATTGATCTCGGTGATTTGGTCATTCAGTTTTTGACGCTGTTCTTTCAATTCTTCTGAGCTCAGATCCAAGGGATATGCACTGGCCCCGTTAAAGAAGGCGTAAAGTTGATAATATTCCTTTTGAGTGACCGGATCCGTTTTATGATCATGGCACTGAGCGCAACCTAAGGTTAAGCCCAGAAACACTGAACCGGTTACATTCACTCGATCCAATACTGCCTCATGACGAACACCTGGATCAAGCATGGCATTGCAATGAAATCCTGTGGCCACTCGACTTTCGTCTGTTGCCTGTGGTAGTAAATCCCCACCAAACTGTTCGATGACAAATTCGGACACCGGCTGATCCTGATTCAAAGCATCGATCACCCAATCACGATAATGCCAGATTTTACGAGGACGATCGGCTTCGTAACCGGAACTATCGGCGTAACGGGCCAAGTCCAACCAGTGACGCCCCCATCGTTCTCCGAAACGAGGGTCACTCAGGAGTCTCTCGACTAGTTGCTCATAGTCATTACGTCCGTTAGCGGATTCAAATGCCGATACCTCTTCCATAGAAGGAGGTACTCCGAGCAAATCAAACGTAAGCCGGCGAATTAGAGTCCGTCTTGAGGCTGCCGGTGCTGGCATCACACCTTGCCGTTCAGCCATCGACAATACAAATCTGTCGATAGCATTCTGAGCCCAATCAGGATTTTGCACATTCGGTAATGCAGGCCGCGAGATCTTTATAAATGCCCAGTGATCCGTCTGGTCGACATCGCGTAACCCCGGAGCCCCTAGATCAATCCATGATCGTAGCGTCTTAATTTCCTGAGCTGATAACCTAGCGGCATCCAGCGGCATTCGAATCGAATCATCCGAAGCCTGAATTCGATGAAGGATAAGAGAGTCCTCAGCGTTGGAGGGAATCAACGCAGGACCACTATCACCGCCTTGCAAAACGGAAGCTTTTAGATCAAGCCTGAGGCTACCTTCAGCACGTTGCTGATTATGGCAACGAAAGCACTTGGCTTGCATAATTGGCAGTACGTCCTTGTCGAACGATACATCTACGGCATACCCTGCTTGCGTGATATACAGAAACGCACTCAGTAACAATGCAAAGCGAATTATCGTACCTCGAAGACTATGCAAGTGCAGCCTGCACGACATTCCCCGCCACATCGGTTAAGCGGAAGTCGCGTCCCTTAAATTTGTACGTCAACTGTTCATGATCAATACCCAGCAGATGAAGCATGGTTGCATGTAAGTCGTGGATTTCAACCTGATCCGTTGCGACGTTGTAACCAAAGTCATCCGTTTCACCGATCGAGACACCACCCTGAATACCACCACCGGCTAACCACAAACTAAAACAGTTTGGATGATGATCCCGTCCATAGGTTTTTCCCCGGTCCTGCCCATAGCTTGTACGACCAAACTCACCGCCCCAGATCACCAGCGTGTCTTCGAGTAACCCTCGCTGTTTGAGATCTTTAACCAAAGCGGCACAGGGCTTATCCACCTGTTTAATCTTGTTCTTAATATTGGAAGTCACGTCGGAGTGATGATCCCAACCTCGATCATAAAGTTGAATGAATCGTACTCCCGCTTCCGCTAAGCGACGGGCCAGCAGGCAATTATTCGCAAATCCGGAACCACCGGGATTGGCGCCATATGCCTCCAGTGTCTCCTTCGATTCGCGACTGATATCCATCAACTCTGGTACAGACGATTGCATGCGATAGGCCAGTTCGTAGGCATTAATCCGGGCTTCAATTTCCGGATCGCCAATTTGCTTTTGTTTGAGTTGATTAAGTGAATTAATTCCACCAACCAGATTCTTACGATTAGTGTCATCAATTCCCTCCGGATTGGACAAATAGAGAACCGGGTCACCTTTCGATTGAAACTGAACTCCCTGATGGCGACTTGGAAGGAATCCGTTATGCCAATAGCGGGATGGAACCGGCTGTCCTCCGTTGGACAACAATACCACAAATTCCGGCAGATCCTTATTCTCGCTACCAAGTCCGTAACTCAACCAGGAACCAAGACAAGGTCGACCTGACAACGGGCTACCGGTCTGTAAAAACGTCACCGCCGGGTCATGATTAATCGGAGTGGAATGAATACTCTTGATAAGGCACATCTCATCCGCAATAGTCGAAATCTCCTTGAACTCAGCATTCATCTCGATTCCACTCTCGCCATATTTACCCCAATCCTGTTGAGTCGCAGCAACAAGTAACTTGGCCTGTTCCCTTGTCATCGTCGTTAGTCGTTGTTTTCCAATGACCGACTGAGGTAAGGGCTCACCATGATGCTTCTGCATTTGGGGCTTGTTGTCAAAAGTGTCCAAATGAGAAGGCCCACCGGACATGTGTAAATAAATGACACGCTTGGCTTTGGCTGGAAAGTGCAAGCCCGTTCCCGGCTTAGTCTGAAGTCCTCTGGCCAGTAAATCCGAGTCCTGGGCAATCGATGCTGTAGCTAAAGCGCCGAGTCCCATGGAAGTCCGATTGAGAAAATTTCTTCGAGTCTGAGCATCCATCGTCATTACTCCCTGCTTACCGTTTCATCGAGATTAAGAATAATGCTGGCGATCGCAGTCCAGGCAGCATATTCAGACTGCTGCAGTCCTGTGGCCTGTGGTGACTCTCCAACTGCAACGAGCTTCATCGCGGCCTCAGTATCTTCCTGATAAATCTTCAACTGCTGCTCGAATAACTGCTGAAGTACGGCAGACTCTTCTTCTGTAGGGGGCCGAGTCACGGCAGTACGGAATGCAAAGTCAAATCGTTCCTGTAATGACTTGCCACCTTCGGCAATGATTTTCGCAGCAAACACACGAGCCGCCTCGACATAAGTTGGGTCATTCATTAGTACCAATGCCTGAAGCGGTGTATTGGTACGCGGGCGATTTACAGTACAGAATTCACGACTCGGGGCATCAAAAATTTGAAAGGCCGGATAGACGGTCGTGCGACGCCAGTAGGTGTAGACTCCACGCCGGTATAAATCTTCGCCATGACTTTGATCCCAGCCCCGACCAATTTTATCTGTGTAATAATCACCTGGTTGATATGGCCTAACACTTGGGCCACCTAACTTCCGAGTTAGTAATCCACTAATGGCGAGTGCATTGTCTCGAATTTCTTCTGCTGACAATCGGAATCTGGGAGCACGCGACAACAAACGATTATCAGGGTCGAGTTGATCATAGATTCCCGTGTATTGAGAATCTTGTTGATAGGTCGCTGATGAGAGAATCAGCTGCTGAACATGCTTTACATCCCAGCCAGACTCGACAAATTCCACTGCAAGCCAATCCAGTAATTCCGGATGACTTGGTCTCTCTCCCTGAGTCCCCAAGTCTCCTAAGGTTTTCACAAGACCTGTACCAAACAATTGTTTCCATAAACGGTTAACCACCACGCGGGCAACCAATGGATGATTGGGATCAGTTAACCAGTGCGCCAGCCCCAATCGATTTCGGGGCTGTGCATCCGGCATCCGGGGAAAGATCGAAGGAACATCCGGTTGGACCTGTTCTCCAGGCGCCTGAAAATCTCCTCGCATCAGTATAAATGCCGGATTCGGCTCAGATTTCTGCACCATGACCATCGTCGTTGGTGCGGCAGATTTGAGTGCACTTGCCTTGCCCTGTGTTGCAGCAATTTCACTTTTTATTTTTCTAATCTCCGGACTGGTTTCCAAATATTCTCTCTCGATGAAGTAATCAAACACCGTTTGTGACTCGGCTTCCGACCACTGATCCTGAGCTTTCTTACCGATAGCAACAAGCTCCTCGGGATAAGCGTTGACATTGGATTTAATATTATATTTCCCGGATAAGTACCGAGTAACTCTCGAGCGTTCGGTCTCGGAAAGGACTCGATTGAAAATCATGACTTCTGCAAAGGCTCCATACGTTTTTTCGTTCCCTGCATTGTTTGCGCCGATCGTGATCGGGTTTGGGTTCAGATCATGAATCGAAACGATCCCTGGAGTGCCCTCTCCACCGGATTCCCCGTTCATATAGATGCTGACCTTCTTATTGGTATCCTGAGTAATCATTCCAATGTGAGCTTCGTTAATTACGATGGGCTTCTTGCCGACAACATCAGCCCCGTATCCATTAAAACTCAACATATTTGAGCCAGCGACTTTCCACATGGAACGTCGTTTCCCCTGTGATTCGGTGCCCCACATGATAGGCATCTGGTTTGCCACAAGGTTGTGATAAGAGATCACGCTTACAATCGTATAAGCATCATGAAGGTTTTCTCCCCCCTCAGTTGTACGTAGAAAATCTGATGTACCATTGAGACGTACAGCAGGCTTCCCATTGAGTCCGTCAACGACAAACGTCGGACTACCAGTCGCTGTTGCTTCGCGTTCATGGCCGGATCGATCTTTCCAAACGGTTACCGCTTCTGCCGGCGAGAATTCCTGCTCTGCATCGGGCACTCCATCCCCATTGATGTCGTCCGCTGCGAGCCAGAGCTGTAGATCTTCAGAATAGGTATCCGTGGTGGTCTCCGCATTCTGGAATTTTTTCAACCAAACAACATAGGCCTGCTGAACCGTTGTCTGGTCTGCCTTCAATGAATTTGACAACCGAGCAAGTTCACTCTCGAGCTCTTTCGTCTGACTGGTTAAATCTGAAAGTTCTTTCTTGTACTGTTCTGTTTCTACTTTTAGCAGTGGAGGGAGTGGCTTGTTGTGGTAGCCTGATGCCCCCCCTGCTCCGATCTCATCCTGAACACTGTTAAAAAATGCGTATAGCTGATAATACTCGCGTTGGCTAATCGGGTCGTATTTGTGATCGTGACACTGTGCACAACCAACGGTCAATCCGAGAAACACCTGACCGGTTGTATTGGCTCGATCCACAGCATAGGCAACATAGAATTCATCCGGATCAGCCCCCCCTTCTTCATTGAAGGTCACATTACGATTGAAACCAGAGGCGATGCGAGTTTCCTGATTCGCATCGGGTAACAAGTCACCTGCCATGTTTTCGAGTATGAATCGATCAAATGGTTTATTGTTGTTGTAGGCATTGATAACGTAATCCCGATACAACCACATGTCTCGATGGCTGTCCGCGTGGTACCCGTTTGTATCTCCATAACGTGACAGATCCAACCAGTCCTGAGCCATTCTTTCACCGTAGTGCTTTGAATTCAGCATACGTTCGAGCATACGTTTATAGGACTGCTGAGATTCATCCTGAAGAAAAGAATTTACTTCCTCGATTGAAGGTGGCAGCCCACGCAAGTCCAAGGAGACTCGACGTATCAAAGTCAATTTGTCTGCTTGACTGGAAGGCTTCATTCTCTGATGATCCAGGCCAGCCTTAATAAAGAAGTCAATTTCATTTTTTGCCCAGCGTTTATTTTGAATACGAGGAAGCGATGGACGGGACGGAGCTTTCCAGGCCCAATGGCCGTCAATCTGAGCACCTTCCTTAATCCATTGTTGAATCAACTCAATCTGCTTATTGGTCAGCTGTTTCTTAGAGTCAGCCGGTGGCATTTTGGTTTCAGAATCTTCCGATGTCAGCCGTTGCAGGAGTTCACTGTTGACTGGATTGCCCGACGCGAGAAGAGCTGAAAAATGATCATTGTCTATATCCAGCCGTAATTCTGCCTGACGCGTATTTTCATCCGGACCATGGCAGGCGAAACAGGTTTCACTCAGAATCGGACGAATGTCCCGATCATAATCAACTCGCGTTTTCGCTACAGCTACAGCCTGTTGAGCAACTACCCATAACAACACCAAAATGAGTTTTAATCTCCACATAGCGACGGTTGCATTCCTATTTTTCTAAATTACTGCTCACAAAATTCCATTCTAAGGCATGACGAGATGTGGTTGCATATGACTTAAACAGGAATCCAAAACAAGATTGTCATTCCCAAATGAAGTAGAATCAACACTGTGAAAGATCATACGAATTCAACGGAGTAACCGATTTATGAGACTCAGCATCCTCTTCCTTCTTGGCTTTGCTACTATGGTGACCGCACAGGACTCGATTGTGCCTAAGGACGCAAAACTAACGAAACTATTCACCGGCGTTATGTTGACTGAAGGCGTTGCCGTCGCGCCAGATGGACAGGTGTACTTCAGTGACATTACCTTTTCTCATCAATCGACATTAGACAACGGACAAATCCATGCCGGTCACATTTGGCGATATGATCCGACCTCTGGTAAGACTTCCATTTTCCGTTCCCCCAGTGGTATGTCGAACGGGATCAAATTTGATGCGAACGGTGACATGATCGTTTGTGAAGGTGCAGACTACGGCGGACGACGAGTTACGCGCACCGACATGAAAACTGGTATGAGTTATATCGTGGCTGGACTTTACGAAGGCCGAAAACTTAATTCACCGAATGATGTAACAATCGATCTTCAGGGACGGCTCTACTTCAGCGACCCTCGCTATCTTGGTCACGAGACCATCGACCAGCCGGTCATGGGCGTTTATCGAGTGGATCCCGATGGTTCAATTACCCGAATCATCTCCGATGCTGGAAAACCAAATGGCGTCTGCGTCTCGCCTGACCAAAAGACTCTTTACGTTGTTAGTAACGAAAATGGTGCAACTGGATTTGAACGTCTGGGAACAGCAGACGACGCGAAAGGCCCCGTCGCGATTGCCGCGCCGCTACGCAAAGGTCATATGGCACTGATGGCGTATGATCTGGACAAAAATGGAAATGCCACTTTCAGAGAAACACTCGTGGATTACTCTCCAGAAGACGGACCCGATGGGCTGATCGTGGATGCGAATGGGAATCTTGTCGTGGCAGAACGAAGCGAAAAACGTCCCGGAATCGCGATCTACTCACCACAAGGGAAAGAACTGGGTTTCATCGAAACACCTGTTCCGACTAATGTTGGATTTGGTCGCGGAGAAGATGCCAATCTGCTATACATCACCGCCGGTGCCGAGCTTTATAGCATTCGTCTGAATACCACTGGGTATCAGCTACCTGCTGCAAAGCAAAAACGTAAATAAAAACCCTTACGGTTAAGTTCCTTAAGCTCGAATTCCAAGTTGGACTCAGATTCGTTATGAGAATTTCTTGTTTCTTTCTTTCCATGCTGGCGCTTAGTGTAACCATCCCACTAAGTGCTCAGCAGGAAAACCTCGCCCCCGAGCATGCCGCGCGCATGGCACAAAGTCAGAAACTTTTTAAGTCGACAGTACGGCACGCGTTAACCGCGCATTGTCTCAAATGCCATGGTGGTGAAAAGGTAGAAGGGGAGTTCAATCTCACCTCTCGAAAGTCTTTCCTCCTGGGCGGCGCGAGTGGTGAATCGGTGGAAATCGGGAAGGCCGAAGATAGCTATTTGGCCGACATGCTGTACCATCGCACCGAGCCGGCAATGCCCCAGAATAGCGGAAAGCTAAGTGACACCCTGATCGTATCGATTTTGGAATGGGTGAATTTAGGCGCAGCCTACGATCGACCACTTATCGATGCTGACGAACCAGAGGATGCCTGGACTCGCCGTCGAATTGATCCGGCACAAAAGAACTATTGGGCATTTCAGCCACTCCGGATGGTTAAAATTCGTAGCGATCTGCACCCTGCTGCAAATAACCCAATCGATCACTACATCGCTGCCTCCATGAACGACCAAGATTTGGTGTTCTCACCGGCAGCCGATGCCACGACACTCATCCGCCGAATGTATCTAGACACGATCGGGATGCCTCCAACTCAAGACGAGTTGGAGGTACTTCGCGCGTTACCACAGGACGAAGTCATTCCGGCGACCATTCGAGCCGTACTGGAAAGCCCTCACTACGGAGAGCGTTGGGCACGTCACTGGCTGGATGTAGCAAGGTTTGCGGAAAGCCATGGGTTTGAACATGACTATGATCGACCGTTCGCTTTTCATTATCGAGACTTTGTAATCAAAGCTCTCAACGCCGACTTGCCCTATAACGAATTCACCCGGTGGCAACTGGCCGGAGATGAAATTGCTCCGGACAACCCCCTGGCGATGATGGCGACTGGATTCCTGGGAGCTGGGGTATTCCCCACTCAGATTACTGCCAATGAGGTAGAGCCTTCACGTTATGACGCGTTGGATGACATGGCCGCGACGACGGGAACGGCGATGCTGGCGATGACGATTGGCTGTGCCCGCTGCCACGATCACAAATTCGATCCGATTCCAACCGCAGATTACCATCGTTTTACTTCGACGTTTACGACCGCCGTACGATCAAATCAGCAGATCATTCTCAATCAGGCCGAAGTCGATGCATTACAGGTTCAGTTCGATAAAGAGCATCAACCTTACCTTGATGCCATTAAGAAATATGAAGAAACCACACTTCGCAAGGCATTTGAAATTTGGGATACCTCCAATCCGGAGAAAGACCTTCCACCTTGGCACACCATGAAATTCTTTGATGTGCAGTCAGAGAAGAGTTCCGTGATTACTCGGCAAGCGGACGATTCCTTTCAAGTCGAACCGGCAACCGTTCCTAATCAGGATTCCTATACTTTCGAATTCCACACTCACTTGCCAAACGTCCAGGCTGTGCGAATCGAGGCATTTGCAGATCCCACACTCAAGGCTGGTGGCCCGGGCCTCGCCTCCAACGGCAATTTTCAATTGACCGACATTCACATTGGGGCAGCTCCGCTCACTGATGCAAATAGTTTGAAGGATATCGTCTTTAGTGATGCTAAGGCCACGTTTAACCAGAATGATGGAGCCTTACATGTAAGAACTGTCATCGACGAAGATAAAGGGTCTGGCTGGGCTGTGGATCCTCAATTTGGTAAAGACCACGCTGCCATTCTCACTCTTAAAGAGCCTTTGGAAAATTCGGCTGGGCATCGCCTTCGAATCACCGTGGCGTTTAACGGAAATACCAAACATATCATGGGACGCTTCCGACTCTCTGTGTCCACGGATCCAAACGCTCCACTACTCTCCAATACGATCTCAGAAGAAGTTGCATTAGTGCTTGGCAAACCAGCCGGCGAGCGATCTGCGGAAGAAACTCAAGCAGCCATTGATTGGTATCGCACATCCGATAACAAATGGAAGGAACTGACGGCGAAAGCTGCTGAACATATGAAAGAAGCACCTCGTCTTGACGGTGAATCTGTCATGATTGTCAGCGAAGGGGTGAAGCCCATCCGCCATCACACTCAAGGAAAAGATTTCTTCGACGAATTCTACTTCTTAAAGCGTGGAGATGTAAATCAAAAGGTAGGACCGGCTTCCCAGGGATTCTTACAAGTGCTCATGCCAGAGGAAGATTCCATTGCACGCTGGCAACAGGAACCGCCGAAGGGAGCAACGACGTCATTCCGAAGAACGGCGATGGCAAACTGGATGGTTGATACACAGAATGGTGCCGGACAATTATTAGCTCGCGTCATCGTCAATCGACTTTGGCATCATCACTTTGGGCGTGGAATCGTTTCGTCCACCAACGACTTTGGAATCCAGGGACAACCTCCCACTCATCCCGCATTACTGGACTGGCTTGCCAACCAACTGATTGCCAATAACTGGAGTCTCAAACACATCCACTCTTTGATCCTCTCCAGCTATACCTATCAACAGACTTCCGAACATCATGTTCAAAACGCGGAAAAGGATCCAGAAAATGCATTCTATTGGCGTTTCAGTCCTCGGCGGCTTGAAGCTGAAGCGATCCGTGACTCGATACTTCAAGCCACCAACCAATTAGATCAAACCATGTTCGGCAAAGGAACGCTGGACGAATCCATGCGACGACGAAGTATTTATTTCACCATCAAAAGAAGCAAGCTCGTACCCATGTTACAGGTATTTGATGTTCCCGAACCTTTAGTAAGCCAGGGACAACGTCCGACGACGACCGTCGCTCCCCAGGCACTCTTGCTTTTGAATAATCCAAATCTGAGAAAATGCTGTGAAGACCGAGCTATGGAACTTCTCAAGCTGGGCTTAGAGAATCCCCAGTTAGTCGATACGCTTTACCAATCATCGCTATCACGTCCTCCTCAAAAGAGGGAACTGGTAAAAGCGGCTGATTTTTTACAGTCCCAAACTGTTTCGTACCAACAGAGCGGAGTTACAGATGCTCAGGCACAAGCGACAGCTGACCTGATTCAATTGTTATTTTGCCTCAACGAATTCTGTTACGTCTATTAAGCAACCTCATGAAGAATCTTATCTATACACGACGAAAACTACTGCAAACCTGTGGCGGTGGCATGGGAGCATTAGCGTTACATGCGTTACTTGCCGAACAGGAAACGGAGGCGGCAAATAGTCCTTTGGCTGCCAAAGAACAACACTTTCCGGCAAAAGCAAAGAGTGTGATCTGGCTGTTTATGAACGGTGGACCAAGTCAGGTCGATACTTGGGATTATAAACCCGAGTTGGAGAAACACGACGGTCAGGAGCTAGAAGGATTCGACAAGAACACAGGATTCTTCACTGGCAATGTCGGTCCGATTATGAAGTCACCGTTCCAGTTTTCCCAACACGGTGAAAGCGGTTCTTGGGTCTCTGAAATCTTTCCAAACATCGCCCGACATGTCGACAAGATGGCATTTCTGCACTCGTGCTATACCGAGTCCAACAACCACAGTCCCGCTTTGTTTATGATCAACACGGGCATGAAGCGTATGGGATTTCCCAGTGTCGGCTCTTGGGTAACTTATGGGCTGGGAACGGAAAACCAAAACCTGCCGTCATTCGTCACCATGTCTGATCCACTTAATCGAGGACTTCCCAAAGGCTACGCACAAAATTGGGGAGCAGGGTTTCTACCTAGTGTCTATCAAGGTACGTGGCTCAAACCTCAAGGGGATCCAATTGCCAACCTCAAACTTCAGGGAAAGAAAAACATTGATCAGCAGCGAGCTTTGCTTGATGCCTTACAAGCTCTGAATAAAGATCACGCGCAGACTCGACCAGAGGAAGCTGATTTAGAAACGAGAATTAACAGCTTTGAGTTAGCTTATCGAATGCAACAAGCAGCTCCGGAAGCACTCGACATCAATCTGGAAACTCAAGAAGTACACGACTTATATGGCATCGGTGTTAAGGAGTGTGATCACTTTGCTAAACAGTGTCTGACGGCGCGGCGAATGGTCGAACGTGGAGTTAGATTTGTACAGATTTACAGCGGCGGCAACGAAAATGCCCGAAGCTGGGATGGGCACAATTCCATTTCTAAAAACCATGGACAGTTTGCCGGAGAGACGGACCGCCCTATTGCCGGATTGCTCGAAGATCTTGATCAACGCGGACTGCTGGATAGTACGCTGGTTGTTTGGGGTGGTGAATTTGGCAGACTATCAATCGTGCAAAAAGGTGGGACTGGACGCGACCATAACCCTCATGCCATGACCTATTGGATGGCTGGCGGTGGAGTCAAAGGCGGGGTTCATTACGGCGCGACTAACGAGATCGGAAATGAAGCGGTCGAAAACCGAGTGAGCGTGAACGATCTACATGCGACCATTTTACATCTTTGTGGATTGGATCATAAAAAGCTCACTTACCATCTCAATGGCCGCGACTTCCGACTCACTGACGTCGCCGGAGAAGTCGTTAAAGAAATCATCCGATAGCCGGGCTTCCATTCCCAATGGAAGATCTGAGGTTCAGAGAGATTACTTAATTAAAGACTTGCTGCCTAGAAAGCTCATAGTGAACAGAGCTCAGTATGAGTGTCATGAATTGTTGGGCGGAGTGATTACTCACCTTGCTGAGCTTTGCAGAGACAAACAACTGATATAGCAAATTGTCCAATTCCTCGCGTGAGGACAACCTGGGCTCGGCAACTAATTGATTGAATACTCGCTCGATAGCAGTAAGATCCTGCTTCTCTTTTGGAAGATTGACACGGAATGAACCTTGCTCTTCATCGAGCAAATCGAACTCAATGTACAGATCTTCAAATGCTTCGGTCTTAGATATGACCACGACCTGACCACCTGATCGACTCTCGACTCCCTTGGAAATCAAACCGCAATGGTGAAGATCAATAATCCTGACCGTTGCTAAATCCGATTGCAAACGACCATTTACATAGACAGGAAAACATTGATCTGCCTTGTTTGCATGCGTGTCTTTCTTAGTTACTTTTTTGATGCATGGTGCCTCATGTACTATTCCTTCAATAGGGAACAGACCAAGGTTTTGTAGCGAATCGTGAATTGCTTGCTGTGCGTCCTGAACAGTAGCGGCGTGATATTGCATTAAGCTTTCTTCTACTTGCCAAGCCGCAAAAGACTGATAGCCAAACACTCCTGCCAAAATAACGAGACAGGTCAGAACACTTTGAAATAATTTGGCTTGGCAGATCGACACCGAATCCCACCTTGCATTGACGTAAAACCATCAATTGCGATGAATGTAATTGATAAATCCAAATTTATATAGTAGCGAGGGCTACCTGCCTGCCAATGGGTGGCAAAATGGTTTTCTGGACCTAAGAGCGACTAATTCCATGCCATGCTGGCTTTGACTAAATTCGATCAAGGAGCCAAAATGCGTTTGAAGTTAGCATTATGGAATTGAAGAATGATATCGCCGCGGATTTCATAGATTTTGCCGGCATGATGGCCAATTCCCGGCGCGACAAGCTTGTCGTAGGGAATTCCCAATTCCTTAAGATAGTCCATAAAGTCCAGATTTGACTGATAGTTTTCTTCTTCGGCTCCAACCCAAACCAAAGGGTGCAAAGGCGGCGCATCTTTACGTTGAGAATACTTTTTGGCTAAATCCCAAGTGTTATATCCCGAGCCAAAATTTATCGCGTCCGATTCAGCCCCGTCATTTTCCTGAATTCGCTTTTCGGTCGCAAACCCTGCTCCTCCCGGAGCAACCGAGCCAAACAACTCCGGATACTTAAACATTATACGTGTGGTGCCCCGGCCACCCTGTGAGTAACCTTGTAACCCTCGGGCTTCCCGACGAGCAATCGTACGATACTGCTTATCAATATGCGGAATGGTTTCTTTGATAAAGACATCTTCACCCTGCCCTTGTTTAAACGCAGGATAGTTGTACCAACTCATCGGACCGCCATTTGGAAACACGTAAATCACCGGATCAATTTTCTCGGCACGAATGGCTGCGTCGACAAAACGATGAATAGAGATCATTTTATATTCACCACCAGGCCGACCTCCATGCAGGTTGTAGACTACTGGATATCGACGATTCTTATTCTCTTGCTGATAGTAACCAGGAGGCAGGTAGATATAGTAGCCAACCGTAATACCCATCGACTTACTCTGAAACGTTCGATGACGAATCTTCTTAGAAATGGATGTAACCAACTTCTCTGGCCCCGGGCTCACCCAACTGAAACCCTCAGGCGTACGACGAGTTTGCTGAGCGGACACCGTCAGTGGCAGCAAACCAATAAACAATAAAAGCAGACTACGCACTATTTTTTGACCCACCCTTTACGTTGCTGCAGTTGCCATTCCAACGGTTTCTCAGCGATATCACTATCGTCCTGATAGTGCTCCTGCAGTTCTTTCAACTGCGTCTTATGGTTCGCGATTAGTTTTGCGTACCGGGGTTTCCCATAAAGGTTATGTAATTCATCTGGGTCTCGTTGGAGATCATAGAACTCCCACTCTTCTCCAAACTCATAAAAGTGCATTAACTTAAATCGCTCGGTACGAATTCCATAGTGACGCGGAACCATGTGCACACTGGGAAATTCATAATAATGATAGTACAGTGAAGATCTCCATCCATCGGAGTCTTCTCCTTTCAGCAATGGCATGAGAGAGTCCCCCTGAATATCGGCCGGGATATCTGCTCCTGCCATATCCAAAAAGGTTGCCGCATAGTCAATATTCTGGACCAGATGCTCGTCGATCGAACCAGGTTTGATCACTTCAGGCCATTTAATCACAAATGGCATCTTCATCGATTCATCGTACATCCATCGCTTGTCATACCAGCCATGGTCACCCACATAGAATCCCTGATCCGAGCAGTACACGACGACTGTGTTTGCAGCCAGACCTTCGTCTTCCAAAGTCTGCATGATGCGTCCGACACTCTCATCCACACCTTTCACACAGCGAAGATAGTTCTTGGCGTATCGTTGATATTTCCAGCGAACCAAATCTTTACCGCTTAGATTGGCGTCATGGAACGCCTGATCCTTTGGCCCCCAGGCATCACGCCAAACCTTTAACTGCTCAGGCGTAAAACGCTGCAAGTTGACCCAGGCACTACGATCCTGTCGTTGTTGAATCGACTCTGGTTTCTCTGTGGGAATTAAATCTAGAAAGAGGTCGTAATGTGGATCCATGTGACGATCAATTTCCAACTCCTGATAACGAGCCGCCGGCGCGTTGTCTTTGTAGTCGTCAAACAGAGTAGCCGGTTCAGGAACCTCGATATCGTCATACAGATTCAAGTGACGCGGTGCTGGCATCCAACAACGATGCGGAGCTTTGTGCTGCACCATTAGCAGAAAAGGCTTATCTTTATCACGACCTTCTTTGATGTATTCCACCCCCATATCCGTGACGAGATCAGTACAATACCCCTCAATCGTGATTTTGCCTTCTGGTGTGATGAAGTCCGGGTTGTAATAAAGTCCCTGACCTGGCAACACGACCCATTTGTCATAACCTTGTGGTTTTCCGGCCAAATGAGACTTCCCATAGATCGCGGTTTCGTAACCCGCAGCCTGCAGTAGCTTGGGAAAAGTTTGCTGATCCCAATTGAATTTATCGCCATTGTTTCGGAAGCCATTCTTATGACTATGCTTACCAGTTTGAATGACTGCCCTACTTGGGCCGCATATTGAATTGGTGCAAAAGCTGTTGCGAAACAACATTCCCTGTGAGGCAAGTTGATCGATGTTTGGCGTGGGATTAACTTCTTTAAGCCACCCATCGTAAGCACCTATCGCATGCGGGGCGTGGTCATCGGTAAAGATAAAAACGATGTTAGGTCGTTTTTCAGCCGCCAGAATACTGGAGGCCAACATCATAAGAAAAAGAGTTTTCAGAGCAACGCGTTTCACAGTCATTCGCTTTCGTTTACTTCGGTGATTCTGTTTATTTGATGAGCCAGTGCATTCATTCTTAATTCAGTTACTGCATTGTGCAAGGATGGGGCACATTGCGGATCCCGTTTTACTTCTGATTTCCATAGACTTCCAACTCGTAAATCGACCAAAACAAACCACATTGACCTGTAGACAGTGTTTTAGAACGACGACAGGCTCATACCGTAAACCACTATGATGATCCTGAGCTCGATTATCCGTAGGTTCTTAGGATAGTTTTTTCGAATTACCACTTTTGTTTTGCTAAGATGCAATGAGCTATAGAGAGTTCCAAATACATTCCGTGAAAGCATTCTCCCATGATTCGCCAGAACCAATTGGCCACTGCCATCCTACTTTTGACCTTCGCTAGTCTACCCACTGTTGTAGAAGCAGAGACTCCACAATACGAATCCGGCGACATCAAAATCGTAGCCGCCCGAGCAGATGAACCAATGCGTGAATCGTTCTCACTCACAGCTGCAAAAGAATATCTTGCGGAAAGCAGTCAGGCATGGACGGAGAAGCGGAATTGTGTCTCCTGTCATACCAACGGCACGTTTATGCAGCTCGCTCCATCTCTAGGCAGACTTTTCACTGAACAGGTCGAGTCGCATCGCAAGTTTTTCCTGCTAGAGTCCTCCAAATTTCAGCGTGCTCCTGCCTCGGCTATTAAAACCGGACTTAAGCCAACGCAATTGGCTTACGTAGCCAGTGGACTGGCTGCCTACGATGAAACCAAAGGTCAATTGTCTCCTGAGACCAAAGCAACACTCGACTTAATGCTTACCGTCCAATCAGAAGACGGTAGTTACAGCAACCTCGACTGCTGGCCTCCCTTTGAATCTAGTTCCTATCATGGCGCCACCGTCGCGGCGATGGCCTTAGCAACCGCTCCCGGATATCTAAGCCAGGTAAACGAAGCCCAGCAAAAGCAAATCGAAGTCTTACAGAATTACTTACAAAAGACGAAGCCTCCTCATGACTATGGCCGCCTACTACTTCTTCAGGTCGGTATGAAATGGAAAGGCCTTATCAGTGACGAGATCCAGCAGGAGACAATTGCAATGATCCTTAAGCACCAGCAGAAAGACGGGGGCTGGGCTATGCGAACATTTGCGACTCCGGAAACGTGGGGAGGCGGAAGCCGTAAAGATAAACTCAACGCCGAACCAAACAAAGATGCTCCGGCAAGTGACGGTCATCAAACGGGATTAGCCATCATGCTATTGCGTGAATCTGGTACTCCTGCTGACCATCCGGCGATTCGAGCAGGAATCAAGTGGATTAAATCGAATCAACGGGAGTCAGGACGCTGGTGGACTCGTTCACTGAATACAGATGGTCCCCACTTCATTACCTATAGCGGGACGTTTTATCCGCTACGAGCTTTACAACTTTGTGGTGAGCTGGATCAAAAGCAGGAAAGTCTATCCAAGGAATCTGAGTAGAAGGTCGCCGAGCTGTTGATCTAGCGTTCTAGCAATTCAGACTAAACGGTTAATCCTGCGATCGGCGTTCCGGTTGTGGCAAAGCGGACCAGATCGACCGGCAGTCCGGACTCTAATCGCAACTCGCCTATGTCAAATAGATTGTGAAGAATGGTCGCTACCAGATTCTCGTTTTTCCAGGCTGAAGTAATTGGTTCACCACCATCTTTTGACGACTGACCAATGACTTGTCCATGTGCGACACCGCCGCCATAGATCATCAGCGGAGCTATCCGGCCCCAATGGTCACGACCACCGTTCTTGTTAATTCGCGGCGTGCGTCCCATTTCTCCTGTAGTGACGAGCATGATATCGTCACTCAGCCCACGTGCTTCGCAATCTTCAATAAATGCTGAAACCGCATGGTCGAATGGATTACCTACGGCATCCATTCCTCGCCCGACTCCCACGTTATTGCCATCCGCATGCATATCCCAAACGAATTGAGTGGTTACAGTTACGAAGCCGGCACCCGCTTCACACAAACGCCGGGCTAACAGTAGAAGGCGACCGAGCGTGCGAGCATTCGTTTGATACCAGTGACGGCCACTTTGCCCATTCTTCTTATCTGCGAACTTCGAATCGCTGATGTATTGAGATGTGTCATATCTGGCGATCGTGGCAGGGTCTTCTTTAGTCACATCGAATGCCTTGGCCACGCCACGAATGAGCATGTCATATGCCTGTTCGCGAAATTTACCTACACCATCGAGTACGCCTGTACTGTCCAGCTCACTTTTGAGGCCGTCGAGTGACTGTAGCAGACCTTTTCTGTCATCAAACCGGGAAATCGGTAATGCCAGTCGCATATTCTTTTGCATATTCGAACCGCCACCTGGCACGAAAGGCTCATACATCTTTTCAAGTTCACCGGTTTGGACAAACGTTCCAAAGCGAACATCCGGGCCATTGTCATCCGGTTCGACAGCGGTGGGGTCGATGGCAATATTCGTCGGAATACCAGTCTGAGAATGATTGGTGCCAACTAGCCTGGCATAGACCGATCCCAAGTTAGCCTTCAGTGTTTCGTTACTTATAATCGGTCTAATCCCATGACCGCTACTGCCACCGACATAGGATCTAACGACAGCCAGTTTGTCGGCCAGTCCGGCCAACCGTGAAAACGTACTGCCGAAATGGACGCCTGGAATCTTTGTCTGTGTCACTCCCCCTACGGTTCGAATCGCTTCGTCGACATCCATTTTGGGATCAAATGTTTCATGCTGCGTTGGCCCGCCATGCTGGAGCAGGAAAATCACGGATTTTCCTGTGGTGTAATGATTCTTCTCTGCCTTGGCTGCCAGTAAATCCGACAGATCAATTCCGGCGGCGCCAGCCAACCCTAAACCGCCCACCTGAAGCATGGCTCGTCGATTCATTGGTTGTCGGGAGTCAAAGATAGATAACATAAGCGTGTATTTACAAGGTGACTGTTTTGATAACTCTCATTATATCGGAGATGTAAGGCTTGTAACTACACCTCCTTAATGTCCTTGCTCACTCCACTAATTGAATTCAAAGTGGATTTCACCGATTATCCTTTCTTTTGAAGACTAGATTCCCTCAAATTGGATTCAGATTTTGCGCCCTCCTCGGAAAGTAGCAGCATCTATATATCAATACAGAGTCTTTACTTTCATTCTTGATACACTCATTTTCTTTCAAAAGCATTCTTATGATGATTAAACACAGGACGTTGATATTGTCATTTGTCCTGATGGCATTGCAGATAGGTCCTCACCTGCCAATGGTCCAGGCAATCCCCCCTGCACCGGCCATGGGTGGTCGCGGCTATTTCATCCAGGACTACGCCGCTATCATTCCGAACGATAGTCAGTCGTTTGAGAGAATTTCGGAATACCAAGAAAAGGCTTTTGTCGATCATCAGACTCCTATCATCGTCGTGACGATCGAATCAATGAAACCCTATGGCTACCATCGTTCCGACTTTGAAGTAATGACTCGGCAATGGTTTGATCGATGGGAAATTGGTACCCAAAGAGAGAACGGGCTTAATAGAGGTATCTTGGTCCTGTTCGTTAGACAGGAACGCCTATGTCGAATTGAATTGGGTGGCGATTGGGGGACTGACTTTGACAAACACTGTGTCAAAATCATGAAGCACACAATGCTACCCTACTTCAAAAGTGAGGATTATCGATCGGGATTGGAATTAGGAACAAAGCGATTGTTGGAGATGGCAAAATCGGGTCCACTCAATGGCCCTCCATCCGTATTATCCTTCAACCCGATGGTTGTTGTTTTCGGAGGCCTCGGAATCCTCATCGTGCTCATGTTCATCGCCTTAGCTTGGCATGAGCGAGAGAACGCAGGAGCATTGCTAAGTGTGATCCCAATTCTAATAATACCCGCCCTGTTTTATGCCCCGATGATTATAGTGCCAATCCTCTTAGTAGGCATTCCTGCCCTGATCATCTACAGATGGATACGAGGCGGTGAGACCAATGACCTTCCGAGCTTCTCCTTGTTTCGTTCTCCCAAGGTTTGGTGGCAAGACTTCAAATCCAGAATATTCTCCTGGAGTTATTGGAAAGATAGCTTCATTAACTTCTTCTTAAATCTTGGCAAATCCGATTCAACGTACGGAGGTGGGTTTGGTAGTGGCGGTGGGTTTGGTAGTGGCGGTGGCTTTGGTAGTGGCGGTGGCTTTGGAAGCGGAGGAGGTGGCGGTTTTAGTGGCGGAGGATTTGGCGGTGGTTCAAGTGGTGGTGGAGGAGCAACCGGAAGTTGGTGATTACCTGATGAACAGAATAAAAAAATATCTAGTTCCTTGCTTCACTCTGATTTGGCTTTTAACTCTTCAGAATGAAATCCATGCACAAGTGCAAATTCCAGCTGCACCAGCCAACGAAGGGCATGGTGACTTCTTACAAGACTATGCCGGCATTATTAACCCAAATGCTCCTGAATTGAAGGCAATCGGAAAGGCGCAGCAAATAGCCTTCGAACAACACGATACACCGATTGTTGTGGTTGTCATCACGCGGATGGCTTCTTTTGGCTACCAAGGTGACGAGATCGCTCCTTTCGCTGCCGATTGGTTTAATAAATGGGATATTGGCACACTCGGAGTAAATGGGAAAAACCGCGGCATACTGTTACTCATTTCCATTGGGGACCGCAAAGCTAGAATCGAATTGGGAAGAGACTGGGCACGGCGATTTGACCATCATTGCCAACAGATAATGGACAAAGCCATTATTCCAAATTTCAAAGCCGGGAATTTCACCAAGGGTATCCATGAAGGCGTTCAGCACTTAGAGCTAATGGCCATCGCGGGTCCGATTGGACAGGTTAAAGCCTTCTCCAAGCGGAAGAGTAACTTCGTTATCAAGAATAAACTCCTCGGTAATTTACCATTTCCACTTTGGGTCACAGCAATCCTGATCGTTCTGGCTATTATTGCAATTGTATATGCTGTTCAGAGGTCTGATGGATTTGTGAAAAAAGCGTGTATCCTCTTGGGTATTGCTCTGGGACTACTGGCCATTTACCCACCTGGAATTATTATTCTGGGAATAGCCGTCCTGGCAAGCTTTCTGCCTAGTGATGGTGGAGGTGGAGGCTCCAGTTACAGTTTCGGTTCCAGTTCCAGTTACAGTTCCAGCAGTTATAGCAGCGGAGGAAGTAGCTACAGCGGGGGTGGTTACAGTGGTGGTTCAAGCGGTGGCGGCGGCGCATCCGGCAGTTGGTAACCACGAATTCCATATAGAGTTAGATTTATGATCAATGCAAAAAAGTCTCTAAACACACAACAACTCAAGTCCATTGAAGATTGTATTCGCGAGGCCGAGACGAAAACCGGAGCAGAGATTGTCTGCGCCGTGGCGACAGAGTCTGGTCGTTACGATCGAGCCGAATCTATCTTCGGTATTTTTGGAGCGGTCATAGCCCTTAGTGGTAGCAACCTTTTAGCTCGTTACATGGACAACGACGGCATGTGGAGTGTCGAAGCAGATTTCAGTCTGTTGGTGCAGGTCATTCTGGTCGTGACGGGTTTTTTGGCTGGCATACTGGTCGCAAGTCTCTCCAAATCTCTACGCGCCTATGCTGTTTCCAAAAGTGAAGTGCATGCTGAGATCTACCGATCCGCAAAATTGATTCTCTCAGACGCTATCCTTGCTTCTCCCCGTAGTGCAGGAGCGGTATTGTTGTATATAAGTTTGGCTGAACGAAGAGCTACGATCCTCTGTGATCGTCTCGGCAAAGAAGCATTAGACCAAGACACCTTGGATAGTATCTGCCAGAGCATACTCCAAAACATCAAGCAGGAAGATATAACAACGGGAATTACTTCCGGCGTAGCGCAACTGGCAGAACACCTTTCTTCACGGATTCCGGCACCCGAGGAAAATCTAGATGAATTGGAGAATCACGTACTGCTTTTCCATCCTCGACCATAATCTCCTGCTTGTGGATTCACGCTAGTTCCTCGAAATCAGCAATTTACTGTCGTATAATGAAGGCATCGCACAGCCACCGACGAATTGGGATATCGCAGTGTAGAAAAAATTGTCACCGTACATGATCTCCACGCCACGATCTTGCACCAACTAGGATTAGATCACCAAAAATTAAGCTACCATCATCAGGTACATTCAGAATCCCTGACCGATGCCCGAGTTACAGAAGCCCGAGTGGTCAAAGACATTTTACTTTAGGCGACTCGAGGAGACTCTAAGCGATAAGTTCTTCAATGACTTCTCCACCGAATTGACTCAGTTGTTTATATCGCCCGGCATGAAAGTAAGTCAGCTTATTGTCATCTAGTCCCATTAGCCGAAGTAGAGTCACGTGAAAGTCGCGTAATGGATGTACGACTTCAACGGCTTCCATCCCCACCTTGTCAGTCGCTCCGATCGTGTGTCCAGCTTTGACTCCTCCACCTGCGAGCCATACGGTCATCGCATTTGGATTGTGGTCCCGCCCGTATCTCACGCCACCACCCCGAATTCCATTATCCGGTGTGCGACCAAATTCGCCCATCCAAACCACCAGAGTCTCGTCCAAGAGACCTCGTTGTTTCAGATCCTGAAGCAATGCAGCAATCGGTTGATCGACTCTTTCTATCATCGAACCATGAGCACGTAGAATGTAATCATGACTATCCCAACTGCTGGCATAGACCTGAACAAAACGGACTCCCTTTTCAACCAATTTCCGTGCCAACAGACATCGTCGTCCAAAGTTGTCTGTGGTTGGATTATCGATTCCATATAGATCTCTGGTTACCTGAGTTTCGTCTTCGATACTCACAAGATCGGGAACCTGTGTTTGCATTCGGAAGGCCAATTCGTAATTATTCATCCGTGCTTTGAGCTGTTCGTGCTGAGGATGAGCTTCGGCGTGCTTTCCATTTAGCTTGGCTAACAGATCAAGATTCCGCCGCTGCTGGCGACGCGTCACGCCTTTGGGAGGACGGATATCAAGCAACGGCGATCCCTGAGGACGAAAGGCTGTCCCTTGAAAATCTGTGGGTAAGAAACCGTTATTCCAGTTTGCCGGGCCACCCTGTGGATAAGAAAGTTCGGGAAGCACAACAAACCCCGGGAGATCTTTATTCTCCGTGCCCAACCCAAGGTTGACCCAGGCTCCAATGGCTGGATCACCTCCAAAACGATTGCCGGTGTTTACGTGATAATTAGCGGCAGGGTGGTTTACCGAGGTCACTTGCAAACCTCGATAAAAACAGATGTCGTCCACAACCTTTTCCAGGTGAGGCCATGCGGTAGTTATATCGGCTCCCGATTCGCCTGATTTCTTGAATTCAAACGGCGTCTGTACAAAGTAGCGTTTACCGCTCGCCATCGCGCTCTGTTCCTGACCGCTACGTTGAAACTCCTGTTCGTGAAGCTCCTTTAACTTCGGCTTGGGATCAAACGTATCAATGTGAGAAGGCCCACCTTCCATGTAAAGGAAGATACAATGCTTCGCCTTCGCTTTTGGGTAGTGTGCGACTCGCAACGGGCTTTCCTCCGCCATTGCATCATCGGCCAGCATGGCGGTGAGCGCAATACTTCCCAAACTTGTATTCAAACCATATAAGAATTCACGGCGATCCATTTTTTCTGCTTCGGCACTCCTCTAATAAACGTATATGAATTCATTGGTATTCAATAACACCAGGCAAAGCTCCGCGAACGCTCTGGTACGAGCGTCGACTTGATGGGGCTGCAGATCGTGCTGATAATCCTGATACTCAAATAACGTTTCTGTAAATGTAAATTCCTCCCCCGTATTTTCTTCATTTGCCCGTCGCACCACTTCGGTAGGATACTCTCGGATCTGTGGCTCACTTTCGCGATGGTCGGTGAGGCATTCTTTCCAATGCACTCTAGCAGCCTTTAATTCTTCGCGGTCGGGTAATCTCCCGACGGCTAATTCAAAAGCACGCTTAATCGCATCTTCATCCGACTTGGCCTCTTTTAGAATACGATGAGCCATCGCCAGAGAACGATCTGCCGACTCTTCACTATTAAACAGTGCAAACACCTGGGGAGTCACATTGGATGCATCCCGCATTTCACAGGACTCATCCGGCGAAGGCTGATTGAAGGTTGTCATAAAGGGATCACGCAATCCCCTTAGTTTGAGGACATAAATCGATCTTCGATTCCGTTGTTCCGGATTCACATTCGGAACGTAACTGGGAGCAAAGGAACCCATAATCTGGCGTGGTTGTAAGGCAGCCTCTACATTCATATCAGGTCGAGCCGGTAATCCCCCGAGCTCATGCACCAATTCCCCACTGACTTGTAGCGTCGAATCTCGTAGTTCTTCAGACGTCAATCGGCGTACCTGGAATACCGAGTAAAACTGGCGATTACTATCAAGTTCATTCAAAGTGTCCAAATCCGGATGAGTGCTACTTCGCTGATAAGCCTCTGAAGTAAGAATGAGCTTATGAAGTTGTTTGATAGACCAGCCTGATTTAATAAACTCGGACGTCAGCCAATCTAATAAAAGAGGATGAGTAGGTTTATCTCCGGTAGCTCCAAAATTATTTGGATTCCCGGCAATGCCCTGCCCAAAATGATAGGCCCACACTCGATTGACCATCACGCGCGCGGTCAGAGGGTTTTTGGAATCCGTCACCCATTTCGCAAACGAACCTCGCCGTCCTTCCAGTGCTTTTGGAATACTTGCTTGCAGCCCGGTCACACTCAGAATTCCTGGCGAAACCGACTCTGAAGGTGTAAAGATATTACCCCCGGTGAGGATGGCGGTGTTTTCCAAAATCCCGTTGGTTACATTACCAGGCTTATCAAAACGATTGTACGAATTACGATTTAGCTGAGTATGGCCATTGTAAACTCCCAAAATCAAAGGCTCGTATCGATCTCGTGCTCGCTTATAAAGGTTACTCCATTTGCCACTCAGCCGAGCACGTCCAAAGTCGTTTGCCGTTTTATTTGGGTTATTGACTGTCTTGCGTAGATCAGCAATCGCTTCCTCGCGTTTCGCTAAGTACTTCTTGTCTTCCTCAAACTGCTTCGTGTTTTCATGGGGGAGAAACGGGATAGGTAACTCTGCCATCTGCGTCGTAGCAAACACGGATTGAATGGAGTAGTAATCCCGAGTTGGCACCGGATCGAACTTATGGTCATGGCAGCGAGCACATTGTAACGCCTGACCTAAAAACACCTGACCAACCGACGAGGTAACGTCGTCCAGGAATTGCTGACGGGTAATCTTACCAACAGACATACCGGTATGTTCCCAGGGCCCCATTCGTAAAAAGCCAAGCCCTAACTGAGCCTCGGGAGATTCAGCAAACAACTCGTCTGCTGCTATTTGCTCCTGCACAAACTGATCATAGGGTTTATCCTCATTAAAACTGCGAATGACATAATCTCGATATCGCCAGGCATTTGGACGCTCATAATCATTGGCAAATCCGCTGCTGTCGGCATACCGTACAACATCAAGCCAGTGCTTACCCCACTGCTCACCGTATCTCTGTGATGCAAGCAGCCGATCAATTAGGTTCTCGAAAGCTTGGGGAGATTCGTCCTCTTTGAATTCCCTGATCGCTTCCGGAGTCGGCGGCAATCCGGTCAAGGTGTAGCTCACACGCCGAATCAGAGTCGTTTTGTCCGCTCGCGGAGCCACTTTCAATCCCATTGGCAAATGCTGCGCAACCAAGTAATCAATCGCGTGCCCCTGAACCTGAGTAATGTCGACATCAGCAATCGGCTGATACGCCCAAAGATTCTTTGGCTGATAGGTCCGATTGCTCCATTCTTCGCTCAGGCCACCCGACGTCGCAACTCGAATCTCATCGCCCGTCCCCCACGGATCTTGCCCCTGCTGAATTTCCTTCAATCGTTGTTCGTTAGGCCACGGAGCCTGAGCTGCGATCCACTCTTTCACAAACACCAATTCTTCTGAAGTCAAACGTTCGCTTTCCTTGGGAGGCATTGCAGACCAAACATCATCATCCCGCTGGATTGCTAAATAAAGAGGACTTCCTTCCGGCCGCCCCAGAACAATTGATGCTTCTCCCGTAGCTCCTCCCTTAAGTAGCCCGGCCCGCGAGGTAAGATCTAACTCCCCTTCAATTTGGTCTGGCTCCGCTCCGTGACAGGCAAAGCACTTATTGACCAATATACGGTGAACTTGAAATGCGAATAGTTGTTCAGGATCGCTGCGTCGTGCCTTTAGATCACTCTCATCCCCACAGACAAACGGTAAATTCAGCATGAATACCAACATGCCAACAATCATCTTGATCGTTTGTCTATTTGCTGAATGGCTTTGTAGTAGTGTCACTGGTTCAATCTGAATTACGAACAGGCTATTTCATTTACCAAAAGATTTTAGAAGGAAAGAACTCTGCGATCAATTCTTCATAAAAGGGGCGTAGCAATTCCACATCAGGCGGATCATTTGATTTGGAATATAAGTCATAGGGATTAAACAGCTTCACGAACTCCAACATTTTATGATCGTGTTCGTCCATTAAGTGGCGATAGGCGCCCTCACTGTGCCAAGGATAGAACGAATGATAGCGAATCATTGCCAATCCTTCATCAGGCAAATAATCTTTGCAGACATTGTACATGTATTCGTCATGTCCCCATGACAACATTACATTTCTGAGTCCACAGTTGGCCGTATAAATGCCTAACTCTGACTGGAATACAGGGTCCAAATTGTCAGGGTTCTCCTGAAAGAAATCATGATAGACTATCGACGAATCAAAACGGCACCCCACCACAAACGTATCACCAGTCACACACCATTGAGGCTCATCAAAGAGGCAAAGAATTTTACCGAGATCATGGATGAGTCCGGTAAGGATAAACCAACGAGGGTGCCCATCAGCTCGAATTGCCTCAGCCGTTTGTAACAGATGCTCAATTTGACTGAGATTGGTATCCGGATCACTATCATCGATCAGTGTATTAAGAAACTCCATCGCTTCCCAAATCCCCATTTGTCGCCGATTGAGTGGGAGAAACTGTTCGCGTTTAAGGCGATTGATTTCAACCGTCTGTCGTTGATGATTCAAACGGTAGAATTCACGCACATGATCCGGTGCATCATCATAACTACGGAATTCCTCTGATGTATTACCTTGATTTGCAGCGGGTTGTTTTGGATAGCGACGAAGTAGGTCGTCATCCCACTGATCGAGCGACTGAAGTGGATTATCCTCTGGTTTCATTCTTCGTCACTCTTTATACAAATCAGCTCTCGAATCGTATGTGCAAAAATACGGCCTTCTGAAAAAGAGAGAGAGGCGCGGTGATAAGATTCACCTGCCGACCCAAGGTCATTTATGTCCACAACCGCTCGGGCATCCAAAGAGGAAGCATTCCAACGAATCACAAACACGGTGCCGTTCATGACGGGCACATAAAGATGTTCTCCGGCCACGGTAGGTGTCGCACTGGCAATGTGCCCCCAACCACTCCCCTTCGATCTCTTATCTCCAAAGACAATGAAGCCCCGTGAATTCTTCATACTGTTCGGCGTTACTGTCTGTTCCTTCAGCTGCATGGCGCCATCTGACTGATCAAAATAGAGATATTGATCTTCCGTTTCGGGACGAGCATTAATTTGCAAAGGCAATTCAAGATATTGCACTTGTCCGGTTTCCACATTCACACGTCCCAACCAGGGTCTCACGTAACTGCGGAAATAATGATACTTACCGACTAGCAAATTAGAAGTTTGGGTGATCATCCGTTTATTCTTTCCCACTCGCAAGTCGGCTGTTTGATCAGATTCCTTTTCCTCGGCGAAAATAGAAGTCGGAATGTTGTCGACGATCGATGTTTGAGTAAGAATCTTCCCGGTAATGCCATCTACGATGAGATGGTCCCCTTTGTGAAACAAACAAACCTTATCGTTATACAGTCGATAACTCGCCGTACTCATGAAACCAGGGAGCGGCAGTGACCAAATGGTTGAGCCATCGGCCAGATCAACCAGCGAGACTCCCTCGGGCTTTTCCGGAGGGCCGTGGCCTCCACCTCTGCCCACCACGACGACCTGTCGACCGTCACTCAATTTCTGTGGCACGACGGCGTTACCCATATTGAGACCACAGGTGGTTGTCCAAACCACATCACCTGTTTGCATATCGAGTGCCTGCAGTTGCGTCCAATCTTTTACCGGGGCGTCTTTGTATTTATGAGGAAAGACGCCGTTCGGATCAGGCGGATAGACTTGTCGAGTGAATACAAATCTATTGCCTAAAAGGAATGGTAACGTACGATTCACACTTAGGACTTCACGTGACCAAAGAGTAGCTCCCTGTAAATTGAAGCAGGCGATCATGCCCGACGCATTGATAAAGACCACTCGTTCGCCATCCACGACAGCTGGTGGGGAAGTACTATCGCCAAAGCAGCCTGACAGCCTGAGTGTGTACTTTCCAGGAATCGCTCGTCGCCACAAGACATGTCCGTTATTGGCATCCACGCACCAAGCCACAATGTCTTTTCCTAGCTGTGAGTCTTCGGTGACCTCCTTAAACGTCGTGAAGAATACCCTGCCACTGCTAATCACAGGAGTACTTTGCCCTGTTTCCGGCAGGGTCAAAACCCAGTCTATGTTGCGGCGATGGACAACACTCCAGTCAGTCGGCGCTGCCTGTTCGATCTGAAAGTTTCCATGAGGCCCTGTTGCCTGGTGCCAATCCTGAGCTGCAAGCGGATAAACCACAAACCACTCGGCAAGCAGGATCAAAACGCAAAACATCTGCCCACCAAAAACTCTTAAAAGCATGGCAAACCTTAACCTCAGAAATAGGAAGTTTGAATTACAGGAAATCTGACTGATTAACGGTTAGATTTCCCAGCTACGTCAAGCAACAGAGAATTAGAGACATTATTTCCAAAATCATCAAATCGGTCGAAAGTCCATACGACCTTTTTACTTTTGGGGTTCAATTCGACCAACAACGGCTGTCCGGGACCGGCGTGACAATTTCCAATCACATAATTTCCGTTGGGTAACACTTCAAGAGTTGTCACCCATGCCAGTACGATTCCTTCGAGATCTTTCTGGCGAATCTGCCAGACGATTTTCTTTTCGGGTGTCACTTCCAGTACGGCGTGTCCGTTTCCACAACCAATCAACGTATTACCATTTTTCAATCTCAAAGCCGAAAATGCCTGATTTCCATAGGCTTCCGGGCCATGACCACCTGCTCGGTCCTGAAACAACGGCACTTCATATTCCCAAATCACATTCCCCGATTTGGAATCATATTCACGAATTTTCCCATCCCCTTCATGGCAAACCAGATAGTTTCCATTTTCAAGCTGCCTTGCCAGCCGGGTATCCCGATGTGGATGTGGATTATCCACAACCAGTTTTGTTTCCTTAACAATTTCCCCATCGCGGTTTACTTCAATGATCCTTCCCACCCCGGATTCGGCAATCATGACATTCCCGTTCTTTAGTGGCTGAAAAGCGTGGACTTCTAGCCGTTTCCCTTCGTTTCCATTTTGAGTCCGACTGTTGTAACTCCAAACTATCTTTTTCGAGTTGTGATCAATTTCAACGACTTCGCTCATATTACGTTGCACCATGACATTGCCGTTGTCCAGGACATGAATGTCATGAATTCCACCGAACGCCATTTGCCAACTGGTGGAACCGTCTTTTTCAATAATCTGAAGACCTGATTTCCCATGCAACAGAACTCGGTGTTTGGCAGAGGCGGACGAGGCAAATAGTAGAAGGCTAAAAATTGAGGCAGATATAAGAAATCGTTTCATGACATAGGGGTCCGTGGTTGAATATTCTGAGAGGCTAATTGATGTAGATATTGTAGCAATTATGAGACGCACCCGTTATTTTGATGTCTCGGATAACAGACTGCCGCGAACAAGCTGAACTGACGGACTAGATGCGTAGAGAGTACAACAATATTCGGCACGATCACATCGTCATTGCTGAATACGATCAGGCCTGGATAGATTCGTTTCAGCGCGAAGTCATTTGCCTACAGCGATTAATGGGGGATCTTCTTGTCCAGGCGCATCATATCGGCAGTACGTCCGTACCGGGCTTAGCCGCCAAACCGGTAGTGGATCTTCTTCTTGAAGTCACCGACATCAAGAAACTGGATGACTTGCAGGCTTCGAGCATAAGCCATGGTTATCAGTTTTGGGGCGAGTACGGGCTAGCCGGCCGCCGTTATCTCACCAAGGGTACAGACCCCCGAACTCACAACATTCATAGCTATACAGCAGGGGATTCTGAACTCCATCGGCATTTAGCATTTCGTGATTATCTTCGGGCTCACCCGGACGTGGCCGCAGATTACGTGAGTCTTAAACGTCGCTTAGCTGCTGAATGCAATCATGACATTGATAAGTATTGTGAAGGTAAAGATACCTTCATCAAACATCATCAAAAACTTGCGTTAGAATATGTATCATCCCAAACATAGAAAATACGATTCCAGGAGATCTCGGTATCATGCTAGTTAAGTCTATTGTTAGATTCATGGTTTTTGTCCTCTTTATGACAGCTATGTCCACCACTTATGCTCAGGACGTGTACCAATTGGAGCGAGGGGACATCATAACCGTTGTTAACGGCGAGAAAATTGTGAATGTTAATCAGTATCAAAGGTTGGTGCGGATCTCGAATTTCAAAATCGAGTTTTCTATACGTAAGTCAAATGGAACGGAGATGAATTTGACCACCACGCTTCGCAAGGCCAGAAACTGTAATTTTCGATTCGGCACAGATATCGCACACAACCGTGGCGATGGAGTTCGTGTAACCTTTGTCCATCCAAAAGGTCCAGGCAGTAGCTGTCAGGTTGTCACGAAACCTTAACTAGGCGTCAATCATATCATGTAAGATTTCACCACCGATGTCTGTGAGGCGACGATAACGACCAGCATGCAAATAGCGTAAGAGTTCATCGTCAAGCCCCATCAAATCGAGTAGTGTGGCGTGTACATTACGAATGTGAATCGGTTCTTCTACCGCTCGTAAACTGAAGTCATCCGTACCGCCGATAGTGGCACCGGCTTTCACATTGCCACCTGCCATCCACATGACCAATCCATATTTATTATGGTCACGACCGGGCGACCCTCCGATACTTCCGGGAACGAAAGGTGTTCGTCCCATTTCGGAAGCCCAGACGACCAACGTGTCCTTCAACATATCGCGTTGTTGCAAGTCCGTGAGTAAAGCGGCAACAGGCGTATCCACCTCTGCTGACTGACGCACCATGCGACCTTTGACGTCACCATGGTGATCCCAGCTATTCCCTCCAATCTGGACTCCATGGATAAGCATCGTATAACGCACACCGCTTTCCGCCAGTCGGCGGGCCATCAGACACTGCTTTCCAAATCCGGCAGTCTTTGGGTTATCAAGTCCGTATAGTTTGTGAATATGCTCGGGCTCAAATGACAGATCGACTAACTCAGGTGCGGTGGATTGCATACGATAAGCGAGTTCATAGGATTCGATCCGAGCCTCTAAATCCGTAGCATGAGGGAATCGATCACTATAGCGTTGATTCAATTTCTTAAGTTGATCAAGCTCCCCTCGCTGGCGTTTTGAGCCTACACCACGTGCTGAATCCAAATTGAGAATCGGCGTACCTTCGTTTCTCAGTAACGTGCCCTGATACGCTGCTGGCAGGAAACCATTTCCCCATGTATGGGCGCCATTCACTGGTGCTCCACGTGGATCCTGAATCACCATATAGGCCGGCATATTGTCATTCTCAGTGCCTAGGCCGTAGGTCACCCAACTTCCAACAGACGCATGCCCAGGAAACTGGCTTCCAGTGGTCACATGTAATGTGGAAGGACCATGATTTGGATTGTCGGTTTCAATCCCGTGTATGAACGCAAGCTTATCCACGTGCCCCGCAATTTTCGGAAACAACTCGGAGACATACCGTTTCGATTCACCGTATTGTTTGAATTCAAAGGGGCTTCCAATAAGTGAGTGGGGATGCGAAATGCGGCCCTGGATTTCCCCTCGCACATCATGCGACCCTGGAATTCTCTGGCCATGTAATCTGTTTAACTCTGGCTTATACTCGAAAGAGTCCATTTGGCTAACACCTCCCTGCATGAACAGAAAGATGCAACGCTTTGCTTTACGGGGAAGATGTTGAGGGCGTGGCGCGAATGGTTTCGAACATGAATCCTCATTGGCCTGCAGCAGATCCGTCAGCGCAAGCAAACCTAAGCCATTCAGAGTGTTTGCTAAGAGACTGCGTCTTGAATACATGTGGTACTTTCGGTTTTCGATTTTCGCGTCTTTGACGATGCTCGCGAATCTACAATCAGATTACGCCTTAGTCCAAATATAGAAACTCACTGGTATTAAACAAAATCCGACCGATGCTTAACATGGCCTGAAATTCGTCATCCATTGTCTGGTAATACTCACCTAATTCCTGCACTTCCTGCGCCGTCGGTTCACGGCATAATGCCAATCTAACGGCATTGGCAACTCGTGATTCTGAACTGTCATCTGACATTTGAATTACTCGTTTGGCAAAGGGTTCCACTTCCATCGAAACCAACGGCCCGTTATACATAGCCAACGCCTGCAATGCCGTTGTACTGGCTCGGCGACGCGGCCGGGATTCATCACAGACGGGGGCATCAAACGTTTGTAATAACGGCATATTGAGTGTGCGTTGTTGATAAATATAGATACTGCGTCTACGACCTTCTGGTCCAAACTGTGTTGCCCACTTGCTATTGTCGTATTTCACTCGGTCTTCAATCCCATCGGGAAGTGGAGGGAAAATCGGCAATCCAAAGGACTTTGGATTTAGCCTGCCCGAGGCGGATAAAATACGATCCCGTACAACCTCAGCACCGAGTCGGCGAATTGGAAATTTCCATAGCAGAACATTCTCCGGATCCACTTTTTCAGCAACAGCATTTTCAAAATCACTTTGTTGCCGGTACGTACTACTATTACAAATCAATCGATGGATATGTTTCAAGCTCCAGCCATGCTCCATCAACTCGTCGGCGAGATAATCCAATAGTTTTGGATGAGACGGTCCGCCACTTAGATTTCCAAAGTCACTTGTCGTCTCCACGATCCCGCGACCAAAGTGCCGGTACCAAAGGCGGTTAACCAGCACCCGTGCGGTCAAAGGATTATCCTTACTCGCGATCCAGTCAGCCAAAGCCTTACGGCGACTCCGCGTAGGCCATCGTTTGAACGTATCAAGACGAATATCGGCTGCGTCCTGATCTCCCGTGATAACACTCAGAAAGCCTGGTTCAACGACCTCACCGGGGTTATCCCATTCACCACGAATCATGACTCGTGATGTGGGAACACCAGGTTCATACGGAGGGCCAAAGGAGTGTCGCAGGGTCATGGCCCGTGGTTGAAGGCGACGTAGATGTTGGTCCAGGTACTTAGCCTTATTGGCTAAATCCAAATACAACTCACGCTCCTGCGACGAAATTTCATCACTACTTCCATTCGCAATAAGCGATTCAATTCGGCCAGCACCACCTGCCTCCGGATTGACAAATGTCGTGATGAATTGACCTTGCCCTCCCACTTCGAAGATGTAGGATTCGTCGTTATCCCGACTACTGAAAACAGTCACAATGGTTCCCGATTCATCCGTAAGAAACGAAAGCTGTTTAGCTGAGCCCTTAAGGAAGTCATTATCAAATTCTACTGCCGGCGTCGAAAGTCCGGGCAACGTACTCATGATGGGGTGACGTTGCTCGTCGACACTTTTCAATTCCACACCGGTCACCTTATCTCGCCAGGAGGTAATTGGGGCACCCACGGCTGGATTATCCGATGCTGGATTGGCATCAAGATCAGAAGCATCAAGCCAAAACTTCACCCCTTCCAATTTTGATATTTCATTCCATGGCTGATTCAACTGCTCCGCAGTAAGGGCACGATCAAACACCATCACATGAGCTAGTTTGCCATTGAATGCAGCGGTTTGAAAATCTCCAGATCCATTTGTGGCTGCGCCCACGGCAACATACTCGGGCTGTTCCAGCCCATCGTACCAATGGCCTTCGTTTGCTCCTGCTAAACTCCCCTGCTCTGCGGACAGCTGACCATCCGTATAAAACGTCCAGGTCCCTTTATCGGCAGTAATCGCTGTGCTGTGTGGTAACCGGTCGGTAACAGTAAATTGATCGAAGAAGTAGTCGTTTCCAAATCCTTTACCAAACGCCTGAATTCCAAATCCCGGATTCAATTGCAAACGAGTGCGAAAATCAGCCAAGAGCTCGGCCTGCTTCTGTTGGGCTTCCGCTGCCTCTTTATTTAACCGATCTCGTTCCCTTTCGATCGCTTCCTCTTCACCTTCGCGATAAAACTCTGCATTCGTTGGCCCACCAATCTGAAATCCATCACCCCGCAATGGAGGAGGTATCGCTACCGTCGCAAAGAATGCCTTCATTCGATAAAAGTCTTTGGTCGGGATTGGATCATATTTATGGTCGTGGCATTTGGCACATCCCACCGTCAGCCCCAGAAATACACTACTGACTGTCGTCGTCATCTCACTGAGCATCTCATGCCTTGATTCATCCCCGCGAGGCTCAGTGAACGGCGCGAGTCGTAAAAAAGTTAACGCCACGAGATTTTCAGCTGGCGGGTTGGGCAATTCACCAGCACCAGTAATATCAACCAATTCATCTCCAGCCAATTGTTCGCGAATGAATTGGTCGTAAGGTTTATCTCGGTTCAACGAATCGATAACATAATCCCGATACCGCCAGGCATATGGCAAATCCGGATCACCTTCGTAACCAGCAGTGTCAGCATAGCGTGCCAAGTCTAACCAGTAGCGTGCCCAGTGTTCACCGTAACGAGGATCGTCTAAAAGCCGGTTTACGAGGTTGGCATAAGCGTCCTCGCTCGTGTCATCCAGGAAACTCCGCTGTTCTTCAGTTGATGGTGGAAGTCCGAGCAAGTCGAGATAAAGTCGGCGGACGAGAGTGCGTTTATCAGTGGTTTGCGTCGGTATCAACTGCTTACTGTCCAGTCTTGCCTGGATAAAACGATCTACGTCATTGATAGCCCAATCCTCAACAGCAACGGCTGGAATCTCTGGTCGTTGAACCGGTGAGTAAGGCCACTCCTGCTGCGCACCAAGCTCAATCGTCAAAAGACTCAAAGTAATGCACAGACCTAAGCGACTAAACAGCATGAGAATTCTACGTTGCAGGAGTTAATACAGACCTCAATTATTATAGCTACCGTTAACATGCAATTCACGAATCCAGGGCATACGGAAACCAAAGCACATTGATTCACGGTACGTTATAATTTTAAGAATCAATCGCTTTTCTAATCACCGCCGCCTGAAGTTGCCCGGTTTTTTCAGGCAGGCTATGAATGATTCGTAACGAGGACTCTAATGACAAAGACTCAATCCCGCAGACAATTCATTTCTCAAACTAGTCAGCTCGCCATCGCCTCTGCGCCACTCACTGGATTCCTGAGCGCGAATAACATCGTCGACACACCTAAATATGAAATTGGATTGAGCCAATACTCCTTGCGTGCCATGTTCAAAGATCGATCTTTAGACCCGCTGGACTACGCTAAATTCACCGTGGATACCTTTGGGATTAAGGCTGTCGATCTTTGGGAAGGCGGACTTCCTGGTGATAAGCTGGATAACAAAAACTATCTGGAAAAGCTGCGTACAAGCTGTGCCGATGCTGGCACTCGCCTATTCCTGTTAATGACTGGCGCACTCGACGCCAATCCCGATAAAGCAGCAGCAAGTCGTAACAGGCTGCTTCCTTCAATCGATCGGGCTGCGGCATTAGGCACGGAATATTTACGGGTCTTTCTAAAAGCGCCGGGCGAAGATGAAGCTACGGGCGTGCAAGCTAGTGTGGATGCATTGAAACCACTCGCTGATGCGGCCGCTAAAAAAGACGTCATGATCGTGATCGAGCCAGGTGCCTCTAAGTTAAGTCAACGTGGAGCGTTTCTCGCCAAAGTTTGCAAACAGCTAAATCATCCTGCACTCAGACTGATGCCCGACTTTGGTAAACAAGTCAACAATGTGTACGACGGAACCGAAGCAATGATGCCCTATACGGTAACGATCAGTTGCAAGATGCACAGCTTTGACGACAACGGGAAGCAACCCCACTTTGATTACAACCGACTCCTAAAAATCATCGATCAAGCAAACTACCGAGGCTTTCTCACCATTGAATGGGAAGGAAGTAAACTGCAACCTGTCCCCGGAGTGCTAGCTTCCAAGAAACTGATCGAACAGGCCATTGCCAATCTAGCAAAATAGTACTGATCAGATTTTGTTGTCTGCCGTAAGTTCTTCTACCAGACTTTGTTGGTATCGCTCGACCTGAGCGGAATCGACTTTGGCTTGAGCCGAATAGTACACCATCCCCATCGCTCTGCGGTGGCGGGAGTTCGATTGATTACCATTGGCACGGTGAATGGTCATGGAATGATGGACGAGCAAGTCTCCCGGTTCGGCATGAATCGCTGCTTCCTGTTGAGTATCCTCTGACGAATAATCCTGAATCCCCTGTGAGAATCCGAGCGTGCCGGACTTTCCGTGCGAACGCATTCCTCGCAAATGAGAACCGGGGATGTATCGAACGCAACCATTTTCTTCGTCAACTTGGTCGAGCGCCAACCACATGGTCAACGCTTCATTGGGGTCCAGCATGAAGTAGTATCCATCCTGATGCGGAGGTGTTGATTTACCAATCGAAGGAGGCTTATTGAAATACTGCATATTCTTGGCAACCACATCTGATTGCAGCAGCGACTCGGCTAAGGGACGAAACCATTCTCCACTCATCTGTTTAGCAAAGAAGGAATCATGCTCACACATACGGTGAATTTGTTTGAGCGTCGCCAGATCTGATTTATCCTCATAAAATGCTTCCTCCGGAGCTAACGTCGGAATTACATCCGTCACAAACCTCTGTACCTGTTCGAGCATTTCAGCAACTTGCGTGGCACACAGGAATCCAGGCAGGACAATGAAACCTGTTTGTTGAAATTCCTGAACTTGTTCTGCTGTCGCAGTCATGAATTTTACTCCTGAGCCAGTCGCTGCTTTAATTGCCGAGATAATTCAGAAACTAATTTCTGATTGGCTTGAGCGATGTTTTTTGTTTCCGCTGCTGGCTTTGAATGATCATATAGTTCGGCAAATCCATCGCGATGGAGAATCAACCGATGAGTTTCTGTGCGGATGGTTTGGGCACGACTGGAATAGGCAATCGCAGAATGTCCTCCGACAGATGGATCATTGAGGATCGGCACCAGCGATTCACCATCAAGCTGCTTGGGGGCTGTCAGTCCTGCCAAATCGCAAAGAGTTGGGTAAATGTCCAAAGTCTCTACCATGGCGTTCGCCGGCTTTCCGGGTTTCTTCATCGTCGGAGCACTGATGATCATTGGCGAATGAAGTGATTCTTCGAACAATGAGTGTTTCCCCCAAATGGCATGCTCACCTAGATGCCACCCATGATCTCCCCACAGCACAACAATCGTATTCTCACGTTGCCCCAATTGCTCGAGACGACTAAGAAGTTTACCCACCTGTGCATCTGCATAGCTAACACAAGCGGCATATGCTTTCCGAACATCCAATGCGAATGCAGCATCCAAATTAGGATTTCTGCCCCAACGATTGTATTTCATAAACTCACCGGAACCATGCCACGTCGTTTTCCCTGACGGCTTAGAAGGATGAGCGGTCGCCGGCAAAGTCACATCTTCATAGAGAACGTGATACTTTTGGGGTGCTCCAAATGGAAGGTGCGGTCGCAGAATACCAACGGCTAAGAAGAACGGTTTTTCACTGTCTGCCAGAGTCGTCATCTGGCTCAGCGCTTCGTTAATCGAAATTCCGTCAGGATAGATTTCATCCGATCCGGCTACCGCTTGGAATAAATCCATGTCTTTGGCATTTTTACGAATCTCGCCATGAGCTAAACCATGCATCCATCCCCGCGGGTGCTGCCAGTCTCCTGCCGGTAAGAGATGTCGATCCCAACTGTCGGGCATTTCGAGTTGGTTTTTATCATCCCAGTCCGGTCCTCCTCGTCCTCCCGGATGATGAGAGACTTTACCGACCGATACCGTGGTATATCCGTGTTTTCTAAACCAGGCTGGCATACTGGGAGTCACATTGTCGGGATCCGATTTAACACGACCTGCCCGACTGAACAGAGCTCCATTTCCTGCTGGTCCGTACTGTCCGGTAAGCAATGTATAGCGGGAAGCTCCGCAAGTGGGAGCTTGTACAAAATGGTGATGGAAGGCTCGGCCTTCTGCGGCTAACTGGTCAATGTGAGGTGACTGAATGTAATCGGCACCAAAACTCTTTAGTTCCGGCCGTAAGTCGTCCACACAAATTAGTAAAACATTGGGCCGCTCGGTAGCTACCCCAAGCGTGGAAATGAAAGAAATGACGGTAAGGAATACTAATAGTGACAGGTGTTTCATAGAGAGCGATATTTCGATGAACGCGAGACGGCAACTTAAATAATCTGTAATTGAATGTAGCAAAAACACTACAAGGCGTGGAGCATCTGTACCAAAAGTGAGGACAGACAGATGGTGATGACCTCTTTAAACTTTACCGACACTGATTGTACGGCTCCATTCATGAATAAACAGGTTGAAGATATTGAAGTTCGTAGTACCTACGATTGTCGCTTCGATTCCAGTCATAGCGTCGCTTACCTTTTTCAAATATGAAAACTTTGAAGCCTGGTTATATAACATCCAGAGTCTGGGGCAGATTGCACTGCTATGGAGCGGCATCACCTTAGCGATGACGGTTCTCCATTTAACTGAATTACTAGTGCGGATTAAAATAGGAGCAAGGATGTATTATCCCTGTTTTGCGACGGCTTCCATCTTAATCTTCATCGCCTTAGCGTTTACAGCACGAATCAATCAGGATCCTCTTCAGGCAGCAACACTCTGGCTATACTGCACTCCCGTGATTTTTCTGGTGCTTGGAAAGTTCACTTCTCATAGCATGTTAGCCGGAAGCTAAGCCCCGTGATATCTTGCCTTCAAGGTAAAGGACATGAGGATGGGGATAAATGTTTCCTTATATTTCCAATGGTCGAAACAACAAACAACGACGCATCGTGGATATTTAATTCTTTAGCGAAGAGGGTTGCTTCAGTGATAGCTGCAGAGGAAAAATCGAGTCCTGTCACAGTGGCACTGCGGAGATCGCATCTCATGCTCCGAGGTTTTGACCAATCTGTTGTTGCCGCTTAACAGTCATGACTATGATTGCAACAACGGCAGTGAGGGGACTGAAGTTGTCCCTTACACCAATGGCTCAAGTGTTTGCGTTGCAACTCTACTCCGGTGTGGAGAATTCTGGCAGGTTATCGGCCATGCCGGCGCGGGTGCGTCGGAGCTCAGCAATGGTTGCCGCACGCATCCGTCTGAGCTTATTTAGATATTCTGGCTGAAACGCTAGATTCACCAACTCCTCCGGATCGTTCTTCAAATCGTATAACTCTTCGACCTCACCCTTCACAAGAGTACGAATGTATTTGAAGTCTCCCTCGGCTAAGGAAATCCACCATGGCACTTTAGCAGTTGCCAATAAAACCTCTTCATCGGTCGGAATCACATCCGTTGCACTTCCATAATTCTGCCCGGTCATCACTGTGAGCGTAGGGTGCTTCCATTTCTTTTGCGAGTTTCGAAGCACGGGAGTCAGACTGTGGCCATGCATTCTCCATGGCAGTGGTAGGCCGGCATAATCAAAGAACGTTGGAGGAAGATCGACTCCACTCACAGCAGCATCCACAACACCACCAGCTTCAATTTTCCCGGGAAGACTCATAATCAACGGCCCCCGAATGTTAGCATCATAAGGAGCGATCTTTTGTTGGAATCCTTTTTGTCCCCAGGCGATCCCCTGATCCGAAGCAAAGACGATCAATGTGTTTTCATACTGTCCCGTCTCTTTAAGTGAGGCGACAAGTTTACCGACAGCATCATCAATCGCTAGAACACCTTGTTGATACTGACGCACCCAATTCTGTAATGTGTTTCCGTGAATCGGAGCATTCTTCACCGTCCGTTGCTGTACACCTGATTTAAGTTCAGGTTCTCCATTTTTATCCAGGGCCCAGCGGTCACGAATCTGGACGTACTTCGGTTTGTCCGCTCGATTCTCTCCGGTAAAGATATCTTTGGGCACAGGAACTTTGGCATTGGGGTATGCGTCAACATGTCGTTCGGCAGGCGTAAAAGGTCCATGGACGGCTCCGAAGCATAACCACAGATACCAGGGTTGCTCTGCGTCCCGATGATCACCACGGATGAATTGGTCAGCTCGCTCGGTGTACCAATCGGTCGTGTATCCCTGAACTCGAGTGCTCTTACCGTTGATCTCCACAATCTGGTCATCAAAGTAATTACCAGCGTTGTCAGGATGCGCAGGACGGTTCCAAACGATTTGATAATCCCAGTCGCGTCCATAACCGTTATCGACGCCAGTATGCCACTTCCCAATCTGAGCTGTCGTATATCCGTGCTGGCGAAAGACACTGGGCCAGAATGGCGTCTTGGACGGATCGTATACACTGCCAGGATATTCACCTTCCATCCGCATCGACTCGACGCCAAATTGGTGATAGCCCGTTAATTGGGTGGCTCTGGACGGCATACACCAGGTGCCAATGTACGCCTGATTAAATCTTACGCCGGTCGATGCAAGTTGATCGATATTGGGTGTGTTAACCCAGTCATAAGCCTGATCGTAGCAACTGACCGTACGATGCGACTGATCATCGGTGAAAATGAACAGAATGTTTGGGCGTTCTTTAGCCTTCAATGACGACGTCAGGCCGGAGATTAAGACAATCAGATAAACGATTAAAATTCGTTTCATAGCGATCACAAAAAAATGGATGGAAGTTTGATTCAACTTCCATCCATTCTAACGTGCTGTGATTCTGCGGGAATGTCGCTTCTACCAAGTTTGGTAAAGCTTTCCTTCCTAAGCAGAGATGGCCGTTGTTAGTCCAAAAAGGATTTGAGCTTCTTGGAGCGGAACGGCTGCTGCAGTTTTTGAACTGCCTTGTTCTCAATTTGGCGAATACGTTCTCGCGTCACCTGGAAAATCCGTCCTACTTCTTCCAGTGTGTAGCAATAACCATCGCCTAAACCGTAACGGAGCTTAAGGATTTCACGTTCACGCCAGCTGAGTACTTCCATGGCATCTTGCAACTCAGTCGTCAGAGCGTCGTGGTTTGCCCGAGCCAGCGGATCGAATTCACGATGATCGTTAATGAAGTCACCGAATTCGTTTTCGTCACTATCACCAACAGTTTGGTCCAACGAAAGCGGTTGCTTGAGCATCATGAGGATACACTGAGCGTCTGACAATTCCATCTTGCCGTGTTCTGCAACTTCTTCCGGTGTGGGGTCACGACCAAGAATCTGAACCAATTCTTGACTCAGGTTTCTCACGCGAGTCATGACTTCCACCATATGCACTGGTACTCGAATCGTACGACTCTGGTCTGCCACAGCCCGAGTGATCGCCTGACGAATCCACCAGGTGGCGTATGTGGAGAACTTATATCCACGCTGATATTCAAACTTCTCTACGGCTCGCATTAAACCCGTGTTACCTTCCTGAATTAAATCGAGGAAGGTTAGACCTCGGTTGCGATACTTCTTCGCGATAGAAACAACAAGTCGAAGATTTCCAGCTGATAGCTTACGCTTGGCTTCATCGTATTGATCTCGAAACAGAATCGTATTATCGACTCGTCGAGTCAGTGTATTTGTACTTTCCTGAGTCGACTTAATTAAGTGAACTAGTTCAGTCTTCAAGGCATCTGCATCGGTCCAGGAATCCGCCGTTCCATCTTTGACTGCCTGAAGCTGTTGTCTCAGAGAAATCATGCGTTTTTGGATTTTACAGAGCTCTTTGAACGCCGGTTGAAGCTTATTGGTCCGCAGGTTCATCTCTTCAATCAGACGAACCGCTTTATTTCGGCGGACGACCATTCGACGCCAGGCTTCGTGACGTTTCTTTTTGGAGTTCTTTTTATAGATCGCTTCGCTGAAGTCCCGACGATTGAGCTTCAAAAGTTCGCGGATCGTATCGAGATTGGGGCCCAGGCGTTTCAGGACAGCTTCTTTGCCTGAAGCATTGGTAACGGACACTTCAATCGTACGGTCCAGCCGAAGCTTCCCGTGCAGGACTTTATCTAGCATCGAAACGGCTGCTTGCAACATATAGTTAGTAGCAAGCATATTGTTTCGATAGTGGTAGCGTGTTGCTTCGATCTCTTTGGCGTAAGCAAGCTCTTCTTCGCGGGACAGCAATGGGATTTCACCCATCTGCATCAGATACATGCGAATTGGGTCGTCAGTGATATTACGTGATTCACTGCGAGTGGTGGATTCCTTGCGTTTTCCGATAACTCGTACGTCGGCCTTGGAATCTTCTTCAAATATTTCGGTTGTGGTTGCTTGAATCACGAAGGTGTTCCTATCTACTCTCTCTGGCTCTTCTCAACATCGAAGCATTTTCTGCCTGTGAATAAAACTTAGGTTACTTTCCGTACCCAAAGTTACTTTTTTCAGAGCATTTACAAATGTCAGATGTTCTAGACACAGTTGTACCGATTAGGGGGGTAATTCCATCTCCCGAGGCGGGGCGCAGGCATCATGCGGTTAGGAGAGGTAGATTGATGTCCATAGAATCTGTAAGTACAACTACTTATATGATTGCAATGTTTCTACTCGTGGCAACCCTAAATAGCGTTATCGCGCTGTTTGTTACGGCAATTGCCGCCATTTGCCGTATAAATCAGAATAAGAATCCGGAGCTTTTTTTAAATAATCTCCAGCTGTATATAAGAAGTTGGACACTCTCGGCAGTCTTTTTAGTGGCGGCATATTTTGGCTATGGATTATATAGTTTGCTTGTTATTTTGGTATTAGCGAAACCCGGCTACAGAATGACCAATCTACAAACTGTCTCATTCACGCTGGTGGCAGGAATGCTACTGGTTTGTATTAACTTAGTTTTAGTGCTGGGTGTGTTCTATTTAGGAGGAGGACTAGTTATTGGTCGGCAATTTTAGATAGCCATCTCTATTAATCATTAATGAAAGATCAATATAAGCCTCAAAGTTTGAAATGAATCTACCTCCTTTTATTGCCAGCGCGACCGGACAGGCTAATTTATGGAAAGATTTGATCCACAGCGTCCCTACTCTGGCCGCTCTGGCTCAACTTGCATCGGACCGCTTAGTCGTTTCAGCTCCGGCCGATTACGAGTTATCCCCTGAAGCCAGGACGATTCTATCGATCACTCGTAATCGCGGCGTCATTGAGCTCAAGAGTAACAACACCGAATTTGAGTCATCTCAGCGTATGCTCGCTGTTTATGTTGAACGGACAGCAGAATCTCACGTTATGTTTCGCAGTCGCACGGAACCAGAAATTACTGTTCGATTTCTAGAAGGATTTCGACAGTTGTGTGACGCAGGTCTAGTCATGCATCAGGTTGGAGGCGAGTTTTCTTTAACAACTCGTGGTTATGACACAGCCAAAGGCATCAACCCGGCCGAATGTAGTGACCTAGAAGCTGAAGGTACAGAACTGGAACTTTAACGTTTAACCAATTAGCCATGTGACATTGGATCATTAGACAATTGCCGTCTTATATCATTGGCCTTTGGGAGACTGGAACTTCCTACTCAATTTTTTT
>CEUN01101675.1_pt1 | contig 58828 bp, 54 predicted proteins | sample 361501 | NCBI WGS metagenome assembly CEUN01 (sample SAMEA2622801, study PRJEB7988) | marine metagenome | biome: marine biome (ENVO:00000447); feature: marine epipelagic mixed layer (ENVO:xxxxxxxxx); material: "saline water (ENVO:00002010), including plankton (ENVO:xxxxxxxx)" | depth 120 m | reverse complement strand
ATCTGGCGTTGATATATGGTCAGATGGCGTTGCGGCTCCGCCCAGACTTTCCGTTAGCGCAACTTTTGCTTGGCGGGTTGATGGAATCGCTATCTCGAAATGCTGAGGCCATCGCGCTTTATGGCAAAGTAGACCCTAAGTCGCCCATGTCGTGGTCTGCACGATTGCGGCGTGCGTCATCTCTTGATGAGATTGGCAAAACCACGCAAGCGATAGCGATTCTGGAACAAATGGCGGCAGAGCGCAAGGATCGGTTCGAACCATTGATCCGCATTGGGGATCTCTACCGTTCAAAAAAGAAATTTGAGGAAGCAATAGGTGCCTACGACCGGGCTATCAAGCGAGTTGGTACGCTAGAGAAAAATCACTGGTCGCTCCTCTATTCGCGAGGCATTGCCTTTGAACGTGCAAAGCGGTGGCAGAACGCGGAGAAAGATTTCCTACAGGCTCTCGAATTAAGCCCGGAGCAACCATTCGTTCTGAATTATCTCGGCTATTCCTGGGTTGATCAGGGCGTGAAGCTTGAACGAGCAAAAAAGATGATCAGGCGAGCCGTCGAGCTTCGTCCCAATGACGGATACATTGTCGATAGTCTGGGCTGGGTTCTATATCGTCTCGGAGATTACACAGGCGCGGCCAAGAATTTGGAACGTGCAGTTGTTTTGAGACCCGAAGATCCGACTATAAATGATCACCTCGGCGATGCTTATTGGCGTGTGGGACGTAAGTTTGAAGCGCGCTTCCAATGGAAACGCGCCCTATCGCTGGAGCCTGAAAAAGACCAAATTCCGCTCATCCAGGAAAAGCTCCGTGAGGGCTTAAAAGACAAAAAAGACGGGGACAACCGGAGTTGACGGAGACACCTGTCGATCCTAGTCCCGAAACGGTATCAATTCACGCGCACGCAAAGATAAATCTATATCTCCATGTTATTGGCCAACGTGATGATGGATATCACGAGCTCGATAGTCTTGTTGGATTTACCGAATTTAGCGATCTTCTAACGGTAGCGAAGAATGCTAACCTAGCACTCGATATAGAAGGGCCATTCGCTGGTTCTCTCTCCCAAAACGGCGACAACCTTGTACTAACAGCCGCAAAAATGCTTGCCAATGAAGCCGGTATTCAGCCGGAGGCAAAAATTATACTCCATAAAAACCTTCCTGTTGCGTCGGGTATCGGCGGTGGTTCCGCTGATGCGGCTGCGGCATTAAAAGCTTTAAATTCTTTTTGGCAGATAGGCCTTTCCGAAGAAGCTTTGGCAAAGATTGGACTTGAGATTGGTGCCGATGTTCCAGCCTGTCTCAGGAGCAAAACCGCTCGCATGGCCGGAATTGGTGAACAAATTTCCGAAATTGAAGCAAATCTCGATGTTGGTGTTCTTCTAGTAAATCCTGGAGTGCCTATATCGACTCCAGAGGTTTTCAGAGCCCGGCGAGGCGCATTCTCAGAAGCAGTCACTGGATTGAATTGGGACGATAAATTTGGCTTGTATGACTTGCTTCTCGGTCTAAAAAACGATTTGCAATCTCCTGCTGTTCAACTGGTGCCTGAGATCAAATCGGTTCTGGAGGTTTTGCAATCTCTGAAAGATTGTCGTGTTGCAAAATTGTCGGGGAGTGGCGCTACATGCTTCGGACTATTTGACGACAGCGGTGCGGCGAAGATAGCCGAACAGAAAATCCGAAAATCAAATCCGAGTTGGTGGGTGCAGGCGACGTACTTCGTTTGCGAAAAATAGAATTTTAATTGGTTGCGGGCGCATTCGCCGGGACTGGCGCCATGGCTCCAACCACTTGCCGCAAATCATTGAGCAATGATGCCGTTGCTTTTCCGGTGACATTTAAACCGGCAAACCTCTGATACATCTTAATCGCCTCGACCGTATTCTTTCCCATGACGCCATCCGGTTTGCCTGGTGCCAAATCCAGTCGGGCGAGAAGTGACTGGATTTCCGCCACACCTGCCTTGTTTAGATCGCTGGTCCGATTATTTACAGCCGCCATTCCAGCGGCGGGCGTTGTCGAAGACGCTTTGGCAATCTCTGATTTAGTTGGTTGGTCCGACGCTACAATTTTTGCACGCTCCAGTTTTTTAGCAGCTTCAGCACTTCCGGCTGCAAGCGCCTTATTAAAATAGGCCGTAGCGGTTTTGTTGTCCTTTTTGACCCCAAGACCGTGCTCGTGCATTAGCCCCAAACTGTACATTGAATCCGCAAGGCCCTGCGCACTGCTTTTTTTGAACCAGTGAGCCGCTTGTTTGTAGTTTTTGGGTGTTCCTCTGCCCTGCGCATACAGCGTTCCCAAATTGTGTTGAGCTTTTACATGACCTTTTTGAGCCGCTTTTTGATACAACGCGATTGCTTTGCCAGGGTCTTTTGATACGCCTCGGCCCAGCTCGTAAAGTAACGCAAGATTGTACTGTGCCGGGGCAATGCCGCCCTCCGCTGCCTTTTCCAACCAGACGACGGCATTTTACGGACTCTTTGCAAAACCTTTACCAGCGAGGTGTCGATTTGCCAGTTCGAATTGCGCCGCATTGTTGCCGCGGTTAGCGAGCTCGGTGAGTTCTTTTGCGCTCAAATTCTCAAGGGATTTGATAACTTTGACATCATCCTCAGTAACCTTTGTCGTCTTTACAGCTGCACTTGAAACTGCACCTGAATCTTTTCCGGTTGGCAGGGCTGCTTGTTGTTGCGTCTCGCCAGACGGTTTTGTTGCAGGCGCTATTTTCTTGGCGACCTCGCGTTTGGCGTCCGTGTCTTTGTTTACGGTATCGAAATTCTGTTTTGAAGCGGCCTGTTGTTGGGACGACGGCGAGACTGCGCGTTGATTTTTATCATATATCCATAAGCCACCGGCGAGTGCGGCAACAATAGCGCACCCCAACAATCCCATTTGTGCGAAGACAGGTTTTTTGCGTTTTGCAGAAGCGGCAACAACAGTTTCAACGCTAGAGGTTTGTGGTCTGCCACCCATAGCTTCGTCTGCATCTTGAGGACCGTCTTTTTTCGACCCTTTATCGCGGGCGGATTGCAAAGCCTGTTCGACTTCGGCGCTAGCCGTACTGGCCGCACGCTCAGATTTTTTTCGTGGTTCGATTTCGTTGTTGAGGAAACCGATTCGGAATCATTCGAATTGTCTGCAGCTCCCGGACTTAAATCCGACTGTCTTTCTGCACGATTTTTGATTGCACGATCTACCCAGGCACCGATCGTCATTCCATGACGTTTGGCAGCTTCCTTTGCTATCTGCCGTGCGTCTGGGTCTACTCCCTTTACACTCCAGGGACTCGACTTTGCCATTTTCCGAACTCCTCCCGCAGAAGACTATACCGGGGTCCCATCACCGTTGTTAAGAGCAAAATCGGATAGTTATGGTTAACAAATTGTAAATATATCGGAGAGCAACGATTGCGCTAATTCGTGCCTACAAATGAGTGTCACCTAGCAAATCAAATGAATATTTTGGGTGGGTGTTTGTCGAAATTGCGTGCTAGTCGCGGTTGCGTCGCCACCAACCACCTTGAGACTTTGGCCTTCTATTTGAACCGCGCCCTTCTTCCATCTTATCGAGACGTTCGGTGATGCGCATTACGGCGCGTTCAACAGGTGCAGTCGAAACACCCTTTTGCGATTTGACCTCTTCCACCTGAGCGGACAGTTCACTGACCTGTTCAGCGAGCGGTGCAACGGCGGCCGTGGTCTTCCTTTCGGCCTGTTCCACGCGATTGCTCAGTGTCTGAATACTTTCAAACAAAGCCTGAATGGTTGGTGCCGGTAATGGTGCCTGCCCAGAACCGTAGTTTGTTGCAGGTTGTTCACCAAATCCTCCAGCTTGTTGGGGCGGCTGCTGCATGCCTGGGTCGTATCCGCTATGACCGCCATTGTTTGGTCCTTGATTGTATTGTTGACCCGGCGCGTATTGTTGTCCCGAATTATAACCTTGTGAGGGGTTATATTGTTGACCCGTATTATACTGCTGAGAGGGAGCTTCCTGTTCGCCATTTTGTTTGGCTGCAGGATTATCCTGCTTTGAACCACTCAATTGCTCTGTAGCGGCAGCACGAATAGTTTGGGTTAGCCAGGAGCCAACAGTAAGTCCCGCGCGACGGGCAGCAATCTTGGCAGCCTCGCGTGCTTCAGGGTCTACACCCTTAACACTCCAGGGGGATCGATTAACTGCCATGAAAAAAAGTCACACTCTTTTGGTACATCAAACGTGGTATTTCGGGGCGTACTTTCAGCCCTACCTTCGTTTAATAAAGTATAACTTATGGCATAAAGTTAAGAAATTGCAAGCATTTGCGGTATCACCAAGAAATGAACCAAGGTAATATATGGTCATATTACCAAGCGTCAGGTGATATTCGCTGACGACTTTATACCTGCTAAACTCCCGCAATCTGCAATCGAATGCGGCTTTAGTACTGCATTTGCAGAATGTGGCTAGGCGTTACCTGCTGCAGCCCGCATCATCGCTCTTTCTATTGAACTCATGCGGTTGGCAGACACAACAGAGTCAGACTTTGTTTCTGCTGAATTATCGGCAATTGATTGTTCAAAGCTGTTTAGTTCCCGGATGGCCTCCGAAAGCCATTCGCCGATCAAAATACCTTCATCGGCCGCACAAGCCTTTGCTGAGGCCCGAGCTTCCGAAGATACGCCTCGTAGACTCCAGATAGGTTTTTCAGACATAGCCAACCGCTGTAACCAACAAATACCAAGCTCCACTATACACATAACACCCCAAATACTTAACAGTACGTTAATATTTCTTTGCGACGGTCTTTTTTGCCTATTTGAGAACGAATTCGATCAGAATCTATTGCGGTAAATTGCAAACACACCTATTTTCCGCATCCCAATGGGGCATAGCCAAGCGGTAAGGCAACGGGTTTTGATCCCGTGATCCCTGGTTCGAATCCAGGTGCCCCAGCCATCTATTGTAGGTTAATTGCTACCGGCATATTACCAGTAGCTAATGGCGTAAAAAGTGAGTGTTAAACGGCTTGCCAGCCTCCAAAATCATGATGATGAAGGCGACTACAATGGAAAATACCCCGAATGGTCTGCTCGACGCTCAAGGCCTAAAATGCCCACTGCCGGTCTTGCGAGCTCGCAAATCAATAAGATCGATCGAAATTGGCGCAATGCTGACTGTTTTGGCGACCGACCCTGCCGCGCCCGATGATTTCAAGGCCTTCTGTGACCAGGCAGGTCATGAACTGATCTCGAGTAAAGATGTAGATGGGGTGATAACGATTACGCTTCGTCGCGGGCGGTGATATTGAGTCGCCGTTCGGCTAACTCAAACGAGAATTGAACGGCAAGCGCCATTACGGCTGCCGGTATGGCGCCTTCGAGAATAAGACCTATGTTATCCAGTCGAATACCCGTCAGAATGGGCTGTCCGTAACCGCCGGCGCCAATCAATGCACCGAGTGTCGCTGTTCCAATATTTATGACCGCTGAAGTCTTTATCCCCGCCATAATCGAAGGACTTGCCAGCGGAAGCTCTATACGCCGCAATCGGGCTGGTGCCGGCAGTCCAATCGCGATAGCGGATTTGACTAATGTTGGGTCAATCCCATTCAATCCGGCATGGGTATTTCGAACGATCGGAAGCAGACTGAACAGAAAGAGCGCTGCGATAGCCGGTTCACTGCCTATTCCGAAGAGCGGTATCATGAAAACGAGTAGAGCAAGGCCCGGAATTGTCTGAATAATGCCGGTGAAAGCCAGTACGACCTGTCCGGCCCTACTATGTCGTGCCGCATATATGCCCAGAGGTATGGCTACTAATATTGCAGAAAACAGTGATATCCCGACCAATACAAGATGTTCAAAGGTTCGTTGGAGAACGCGTGCAATAATACCCTGGTTTTCCACGAAGGTTTTCAATTGATACGTTTCTGTCAGGAATTCCGCGGCGACGACGCCTTCATTCCGCCCCTTAATTTTGACGGCTGCGTTCATTCGGGACATTCTAGAGCCGTCCAACTTACCTGGTAGTGTTAAAAAAGCCGATACAACGTCGGGCGCAGTCTGTTTTAGGGTAGACCTATAAAGTATGACCGCGTCATACCGCGGAAAATGAGCCCGATCATCGCTCAAAATCTGCAAATTATAATATGCAATCTCGGCATCAGTCGTATAAACGTCGATTACATCGATATCGCCGGACTGCAGGGCGCGATATGCCAGATCATGGTTTAAACCCCGAACATCGGTTTGCGGCAGCTGGTAGCGCTTTCTTAACGCCGGCCAACCATCGCCACGATCCATAAACTCATTGCTGAACCCGAATTTAAGCGGCGCAAAGCGCTGCAAGTCGGAAATGCCACTCAAACCGAATTTTTTTGCAGCTTTCTTGGTTGTCGCGAGCGCATACGTATTGTTGAAGCCTAACGGTGCGCTTATGGCCAATCCTCTTTTATTTAGTGCTCGTTTTAGCGCCTGCCCGGACGAGATTTCTTCGTTGGCGAGAATTTCACGGATTATGGTGCCGGTATATTCGGGATAGGCGTCTATTTCTCCGCGCAATAACGCCTGCCAGAGGATTCTGGTGCCGCCCAGCTGTTTTCGATGGTTTACTGCCCGTCCCGTACTTTTTGCCAGCCCGCCCAAAATTTCACCCAATATGACGGATTCCGTGAAGCTCTTGGAGCCGATGGTGATGCTGTCAGTTTTAGCAAATGCAGTCGTGAAACCGAGTAAAGACAGCAAACACAAAGCAATATTTAAGGATCGTAATATCATCGAAATGACCCGGCATCGTTTTGCTCTGAGGACAGGCCGGGAACGATGCGTTGAGCGCTTACAAACTGTTCGACAAAATTGTCGATTGGGTTTTCAACCAGGTCCTCGATTGTGCCCGATTGGACGATTTCGCCCTGCCGCAACAGGATAATTCTATCCCCGAAATATGCCGCCTCGCCGATATCGTGAGTTACCATGATTACGGTTTTGCCCAGGGCCTGGAAGATGTCTTTGAGCTCCGACTGCAGATCAAAACGAATAAGCGGATCAAGCGCGCCGAGCGGTTCATCCAGGAGCAAAACGTCTGGGTCGAGCATGAGTGCACGCATGAGGGCGACGCGTTGGCGCTGTCCTCCGGACAATGTCGTCGGGGACCGGTCAAGTGCTTCCGTTGTAAAGTGAGTTAGTGCACATAAATATTTGAGCCGTTCAGCATTAGCAGTTGGATCGAGATCCAAATGCTTCGCCATGAGGGTAATATTCTGGCGCGCCGATAAATGCGGAAAAAGACCACCCTCCTGAATCACATATCCCATTCGCTGACGCATCTTTTCCAAATTGTCTGATGCGAGCGGCGTCGAATCGAAGATAATGTCTCCAGCATCAGGCTGAACCAGCCCGATGAGCATATTCAGAATTGTCGATTTCCCGCAGCCACTCGGGCCAATCAAGACAGTTGTCTCTTTGGCGGCAAATACAAGATCTGTACGTGCGACCGCTAACGTCTTGTCGAAATGTTTTGTAACATTGCGAAGCTCAAACATGACGCCATCACACAGGAACGAATGCGCAACCACAAGACCGTTTATACGCAGTTCTATTTCAAATATTACGGTGCCTGCTAACGCTGGATGGCGGGTTAATCTGGCATCGATCTTGAACGTTTTCTGGTTCGTAGCGGCTGAGTTGGTCCACATGGAACGGAAATCAAATCTTGCATTTGTCGATTCGATGAAGACTGCAGTAATTAAATACGTTCATTTGCTGTTGGGAGCGCGTCTCGGTGGATACCTACTTTATGAATAATGTTGATATTCCCTGGCGTCGTGCCGTTGTTTCAGTAGACCAGTTTTCAAGATCCGACATCGATGAGATTTTCGCCTTAGCGGCCCGCCTTTCTGTAGGGCGGACAATGCCGTTAACAGGGAAATCTATCGTCAATTTGTTTTACGAACCTTCGACCAGAACGTCGTCGAGTTTCTACGCGGCGATGACCAAGCTCGGCGGCAGCGTTATACCGATCAACGAGGTCAACTATTCATCGGTGACAAAAGGCGAGTCGCTGGAGGATACGATCCGGACGCTTGAATGTTATGCCGATGCTCTCGTCCTGAGACATTATGACGAAGACGCCACTGAACGCGCGGTGTCGGTCGCATCGGTTCCGATCATAAACGCCGGCAACGGCGCTGGTGAGCATCCTACTCAGGCATTACTGGATCTTTACACAATATCGAAAGAGCGGGGTCATATCGACGGCCTCACAGTCACGTTGATGGGCGATCTGAAACATGGCCGCACCGTCCACAGTCTTGTGAAACTGCTTCGGATGTATGATGTAAAAGTTCAATTCGTGTCACCCCCCGAACTGAGTTTGCCGCGGCCTTATCTCGTCAAGGAAGATACTGAGTACACCGATCTGGAAGCCGTAATTGACGATACAGACATACTCTACGTCACCCGGGTTCAAAAGGAACGTCTGTCAGATTCGGTGGCCATCGATTTTTCCTATGCTGTGACGCAGTCAGATATGGATCGCGCAAAAGACGAGATGGTGCTTATGCATCCGTTGCCACGAGTGGGTGAAATACCCTCAGAACTCGATAGCGATCCAAGAGCGGCCTATTTCCGTCAGATGAAATACGGCTTGCATGTCAGAATGGCACTGCTGGTCTCGATGATCGGCCGGGACTAAACTCCCCCGGAAACAATGAAACTCAACTTTAACAACTTTGAAGGGCCAGAATCCGGCCCTTCATTAATCGTTTTGCACGGGCTGTTCGGTTCCGGACGCAATTGGGCAAGCTTCGCGAAAGATATTTCCGCGATGTACCGTGTCCTTTCGGTCGATCTTCGTAACCATGGCGCCTCGCCTTGGGATGATGAAATGACCTATCCGGCGATGGCGGCAGATATTCTCGAATTGATTGAAAGTGAAGAGATAGAAAATCCAGTTCTTATTGGTCATTCCATGGGTGGAAAGGCGGCGATGACGGCAGCGCTTCAGAAGCCGGATGTTATCGATGGTTTGATTCTTGCCGACATAGCGCCGGTGCAATACACCCACAGCCACGTTCATCTCGTCGATCTTATGCTGTCGCTTGATATAGCGGGCTACACAAGGCGATCTGATGCCGATCATCACCTTGCTGCCTCAATTGACGATCCGACACTGCGGGGATTTTTACTTCATAATCTTTTGTTTGAAGATGATGGTCCCCGATGGCAGGTCAATTTAGAAGTCATTTCGCCGAACATGCCCATCTTGATGAAGTTTCCCTATGAAGCTGGGACTCAGAGGTTTGAGGGTCCCGTTATGGTAATCTCGGGGGCGAAATCAAACTTCGTGCTCCCGGAGTATCACGATACGATCCGGTCATTTTTTCCGGAAGTCGACATTCGAAGCATCCAAGATGCGGGTCATTGGGTCCATGCGCAAAAGCCCAAGGAGTTTGGGGCGCATGTTTTAGAGTTTATGGATGCGTTAACGCCATAGAAAAAAGGCCGCCCCGATGGGGCGGCCCATTCTCAAACTCTTCGGTAACGCTTAAGAACTGCTGCCGAAGATGATTTTACGAACCTTGGAAACAACTTCTGGTGATGTTTCCTTCAGCACCTTGTTGACGATACCCTGGATCGTTTTGCCATCGCTGGCAATCAGGCGCAGGCGCTTTTTCTTGAGCTCCGCGGCAAATGCCTTGTCGCGGTTCATTCCGCTATATGCCTTGCGCATGGTGTTGATCACGTCTTTCTTGACGCCAGGTGGCATGGCAAGACCGCGACCGAGCGGACCGGCAGATGCCAGAAAGCCAACCAAAGGCTTCTGATCTTTGGAAACCATGTCAGAAAGCATCGGGACGTCAGGTAGTGCGGGATCTTTGAAGACACCAATCTGCACGACTGCTTTGGCAAAAGGATTTTTGCCTTCGAACCAATGTGGGACTTTCGAATCCCAGGCAAGCCAGTTAAAGGCAGCCATCTGCGCTTCGCCCTGCTCGATGGCAAGAGTCGACCGCGAGGAACCTTTGTAACCGGTTACCATACGACCTTTAAGGCCCAGCAGACCCATAACCAGTTTTGGGCTCAGGTAACCACTTGAGAACTTACCGCTGGTGGCACCAATTACACTGATATTTTTCATATCGGAGAGCTTGGTAACGCCGGTGTCGGTACGGACAACCATGATAATATTTGTCTGGTTGCTCGAACCAAGATAGTTAAATTCGTTGGCCTTATACTTCATCTTTTTCGGACGAAGCAGCTGGTTAACAACAATGTTGTCGAGCGGCACAACCATGTTAAGGCCGTTCTTAGCCATAACATTGTAGGTGTAGTTCATGGCTTTTGCGCCACCGGCACCCGGCATATGCTGCAGGATAACGGTCGGCTTACCAGGAATATGGTTGCCAATATAACGAGAGAAGGTGTGACCATACTTATCGTAGGTTCCACCTGGTCCGTAAGGGATGACGATTTTCATCGTCTTGCCTTTAAAATGTGACGCGTCCGCAGCAATTGCGGGGGTAGCGCCGAGGCCCAGAGCCGCAATCGCGGCGACGGGAAGGGCCTTTTTCATCACTGAATACATTATTCCTCCCATGCGTAATCAATAAAGAGCAATTAAACCTAGCCACCCAAATTCGGCTAAATTCAGGCGCGCACAATAATTATGGTGGCCAGCGAGAGCAAGCAAAGAAATGTCACGAAAAGTTTAGGGTCTAAGCTATTACAGCCACGGCATTTATTTCGACCAACAGCTCGGGTCGATTCAAGGCGGCCGCGGTAATTAGGGTCGATGCAGGGTAGTTTGGATCCTCAAAAAACTCCTTACGCAATTCGACAAACCGTGTGTTGTTTGAAACATTCGTCAGGAAAATTGTCATTGTTACGATATCGGCCAGATCGCCACCTGCTTCATTGAGAGTTGCATCGAGCTTTCGAAACACGCAGCGGACCTGACCGTCGAAATCGTTCGCGAGTGAATTCCCCGCCTCATCTTCCCAGGCCAGGTGTCCCGCAAGCCAGACAGTCTTGCCGCCTTCGGTTATCACGGCGGGTGAATAAGAGCGCGACCGTTGATAGGTGGACGATATGTTCGTGCGTTTCATAACCTATGTTCAGCGCTTGGCCCCATCCCAGCCATGGGTGGATATATCAAAAACAATACCGTTAGGATCGCGGAATTTGACCTCAGCGTTCTTTGTGTCTTCGGGGCCTGGATGATATTCGCCACCATGGTCCTGAATTTCAGCGATAGAAATATCGGCATCGTCCACCCAAAAGCCAAAGTGATGCACCCCAACAAAATTTTTCCCCCGTTCGTCACCAGCATCTTCCTGGGTCTGAAACTGCAATAGCGTCAAATTCACGACGCCATCCGAAAGACGTGTTGCCACACGGGATTCCGACATGCGCTCGAGGCCAAATGTCTCTTCATAAAACTTGGCTGCCGCTTCTTTGTCGGGAACGGATATCGCGATATGTCTGAGTTGTCCTTTTGCCATATCTGCCTCCTTGGCGGTATCGCCTTAGCTGTCGTTTGCTGGTTTACGAATTTCAGATCCAACGAAATGCTCATACCAGCGGACCCATTCAATACTTTGTTTGCCGCTTGTATCACCGATCCAGGTGTTGGCGGCTTCGTATAGTTGAAAGCCCAGAGAACTGAACGGTACAGGTGTCTCGGTGACTCGAGCAAGTTCCATTGCGATCTTGTAATCCTTAAATTTCAGATCCCAGGCGAAACCTCCACCAAATTTGCGCGAGATGACCTGTTCTTTCATGTTGCGTTTGGTCGAAGAATTCATTCCAGTCGACTCATTGATAACATTGCACATTACTTCGGGGTCCAGACCAAAACGCGTACCGATCATCAATGCTTCGGCAGCCGCGACTGTATTAAGACCGCTCAACAGGTTGTTGAGGGTTTTAAGGGCGTGACCCGATCCAACATCGCCAGTACGGAAAATATGCGCTGCCATGGGCTCCAAAACTGCACGGCAGCGTTCCACATGTTCGTCCTTGCCACCAATCATCAGCGTTAGCGTGCCAGCCTCGGCACCGCGGGCGCCACCAGAGACCGGGGCGTCAATCATATCGATACCTTTTGCGGCAAGTGCGCCAGCCAGTTCGACAGTCATCCAGGGCTGGGAGGAACTCATATCTATCAGCATATTTCCCTCCGAGAAGCCATCGACCAGGCCGTTCTCTCCAAGGGCGCAAAAATTGACGTCCGGTCCCGCAGGAAGCATCGTGATGACAGCGTCTACCGCCTTGGCGACAGCAGCGGCAGAATTTTCCACAACGATATTATTGTGCGACCTCGCAAGAGCCTTCGAAGCGTCTTCATTGAGATCGAATACGTGGATGGGAATTCCGGTCGCTGCAATATGGGGTACCATTCGAGAGCCCATTTTGCCGATCCCAATAAAGCCAAGTGTTTTAATTGTCATGGTTTTGATCCCGAAATTTAGCCATGCGTTGTAACCCGAAGGTCGCCGCCGAAGCGATCATGTTTGGTCCACTTTATAAGCTTACCGGCTGACACCAATCATGGATAGGCAAGTGACGGGGTGAAAATTGTGATCAATATAGATGTCGGTTTTTGTTGACTCTGGTTCTGGATAGGCGCAGCATTTTTACGTGGCAAATGACTTTGTCATGACGCCACATTGGCACACTCAAGAGGGAGGGTACGGTTCGTATGGAGCCACCTGGCATAATGTCGGGCCCCGCCTTGAAGCGGGGCCAAGAGTAGTTGGTTCAACGCTGATAAAATTTGGTGTCAGCCAATTAACTCCTAAAAATCAAAAACTTAGATAACGGATGTAATTGTTCGTTACGATAAAACCGGTAATATTTCCGGTCGCCCTCTGACTGCAGAGTGGCAAACAAAGGTTGTCGGCATCGACCTAAAACAATGCCGCAGAAACCCTCGTGAAGAGCCCCCCTTGTGTGGTCAGCGCGAGGGTTTCCCGTTGTCACATATCCTTTCGAGTTCTAACCTAACGGCCAAAAGTTTTATCGATTATTCCGCCATCGATTTCCAGGCAGACCGGGGGTTTTGAATGGAGGCTGTTGCAGGCTTTCCAAGACGAGAAGTGCAAGCGATCAGCCTGATCGGTTTCGCCCATATGCTGAGTCACCTCTATATGTTGGCTCTGGCGCCAATGGCGCCATCGGCGATTTTGGAGCTGGGCATATCCGCTATCCAATGGGGGGGAGCTCTAGCGCTTTTTGCGGTCACCACTGGTATTTGCCAAACCCCAATGGGTGTTTTGGTTGAGCGTATTGGGGGGCGGCGCGTTCTTATTGGAGGCCTCTTGCTCAATGCAATGGCATTTTTTGCAATTGGCGCCTATGTGACGTCTTACCTCGAACTGATGGTTCTGATGGCAATCGCAGGCATTGGTAATTCAGTATTTCACCCGGCTGACTATTCGCTGCTCAATTCTACAGTAGGGGAGAAGAGGATTGGCCGTGCCTTTTCAATCCATAACTTTTCGGGACAGGTTGGATTTATCGCTGGGCCCCTCGTAACGGTCGCGCTTGAACCCTTTATAGGATGGCGTGGTGCCATCATGACGATTGGCGGTGTCGGGATGGTGATGACGGTTTTGCTGATTCTGTTCAGCGCCACCATCAACGAGGGTAATAAGATCAAGAAAAAATCGCCTATAAAAGACCGTCTGCGCGATCTTATGACATCGAAGCCGGTGATGCTGTTTTTTGTCTTCTACATGTGCTCTTCGCTGGGCAACTTCGGTATTACACAGTTTTCGGTTCTGGCATTCCAGCCAATGTATGGATTGGAAAAGGTAGCCGTCGTTATTGCTCTGACGGCATACCAGATTGGCACGCTGGTCCTCATTCTACCCGGCGGCATTATGGCCGATAAGGTTCAACGTTATGACTTTGTCATGTTTTTTGGCTTCGGTTTTGCTGCCGTGGCAATGTTTTTGGTTGGCACGGGTGTGCTGCCATTCTGGTTGGTGATCGGTACACTTTGTGTCGCCGGCGCGATGCGCGGCGGCGTGAATGCAACGCGGGATGTTGCCGTCAGACATGTCATCAGGCATTTGCCAATTGGAACGGTGTTCGCATTTGTGACAACGGGTTTCACGGCAGGGCAGGCTTTTGGCGGCGTGATCTATGGTTATTTGTTCGACAATTATCCGCCAAGCTACATCTTTTACGGTTGCGCATTCTTTACGGTTATCGGTGCGTTAACTGTGTTGTTCAACCGCGGGACAAGGCAGGGGGACGTTTCTTGACCAGTGCTGTTTCAACATCATTGGAACCGCGTGAACACACGGCCATCTGGCTAATTGGTTCAGGCCATTTGGTCAGCCATTTTTATCACATGGTTCTTCCAATGATGTTTCCTTTCGTTGTGAAAGACCTTGGTGTGAGTGTGACCGAGATCGCTTTCTCTATGACATTGTACTTTGTTTCCACGGCAATTGTACAAGTGCCGATTGGTCTTCTGGTGGACAGAGTTGGGGCAAGATTGGTTCTGGTCTCCGGAATGGCGCTAATGGGGCTGGCAATGCTCGTCGCGGGATTAATCCCCGATTACTACGTTATTTTGGCGGCGGCATTTGTTGCCGGTATCGGGAATGCCGTTTTTCACCCTGCTGATTTCTCAATTCTTTCCGCCAGTGTTCGAGAGAGCCACCATGGAAGAGCGTTTGCTTCACATACTTTTGGTGGTTCGATCGGATACGCAGCCGCACCGGCAGTACTGGTGCCATTAGGGGCGTTAGTTGGCTGGCAAACTGCGGTAATTCTTTCGGGGCTTCTTGGAATTGCTATGGCGATTGTAATTGCTCTGTTCGGAAAATCACTGCGCGACGAAAATGTTGCGACAGGAGGAGGGAAAGACGAAGCGAAAGACCCTGCAAAAGAGGGGAACTGGCGCATCATGCTCACGCGCCCACTTATCCTTTTCTTTTTGTTTTATGTTGCGACTTCTGCTTCAGGTACGGGGATGACGTCATTCGCCATTCTCGCGCTACCTCTTGTTTATGACGTGACGCCCGAAATCGCTGGCGTGTTTGTGACCTGCTTTTTGACAGCAGCTATTGTTGGCTCTTTGCCGGGAGGCTGGCTCGCGGACTGGGCTCGTCTTGAATATTTGGTCGTTGTCGCCTGCTTCCTGGTTCTGGCGGGGTGTTTGGTACTCCTCGGTACCGGGGCGTTCTCAATATGGTTGGTGTTCGCAGCAGGTCTTGTCGGTGGATGTATGAGGGGGCTGTACAATGCCTCCAGAGACATTTTGGTTCGGAGATCATCCCCGCCCGGCAGTGTCGGCACAGCCTTCGGTTTCGTTACTCTGGGCTATACTTTGGGGCAGGGGGGGACGCCGTTATTATATGGCTGGCTAATGGATAGCGGTCTCGGCCAAGAGGTTTTCTACGCTTCGGCCCTATTTGCTTTTATTGCGATGCTGATTGTCCTAATCCCTGGGCAGGGGCAAAAGGCCAAGACCTAAGATCCATCTGGTGAAGCGTTTGTACAGAGTTCCCTAACAAGGTGGACCTGAATTTTTCCTGCCGGTGTTCTTGGAATGTGATCGACGAGCACGATCTGTCGAACGCGTTTATATCGAGCAACGTTATTGGCTGTGAATTCCAGAATGTTTTCAATATCAGGATCGTTATTCTTGGAAACAATTGCCGCGATGGGCAATTCGCCCCATGTATCGTCTTCGATTCCGATAACAGCACAGTCTGTGACGTCGGGGTGGGACTGCAACACTTCTTCCAATTCTCCAGGATAAATATTCATCCCACCGGACAAAATTATGTGTTTGGATCGCCCAACAAGCGAAAAATAACCCTCGTGCTTTTCCGCAAGGTCACCCGTCCAGCCCCAATCTCCGGCAGTGGTCCCTGTTCTGAAGAACTCGGCCTCGGCGTCGGGGTCCTCAAGATAGCCAGTCATGAGTTGCGGGCCACGCATTGCGACTTCGCCGATCTCTCCGTTTGTTGCGGGAATTCCCGGTTCTTTGAAAATTTCAATTTCCAACCGTCCGCCCGGCTGGTTATAGCCGTCATAAACATCGACGCGATTTTCTTTGTTCTGTGCCGCCATATGGCCGGTCTCTGTAGAGCCATAGGCCCGCTCGCAGCTGACCCATGGCATTGCAGCTTCGATCCGTTCAATGAGCGCTTTCGATAATGGCGCGCCGCCAAATACAATTCTCCGTAACGTGCGAAGCCGATCTGGCTCAAAAATCGGATTATCCAATAGGGTCGCGAGTTGTGCGGGGAAAGCAAATATCGTCGTGATCTTGTGCTGTTCAGTAAGGGCCATAAAGAGTTCTGCATCCCATTTCGGGATGATGACCCCCGTACAGCCGGATAGAACAGCAGGCTGGAACCACGATGTAAGTCCGGCCGCATGGGAAAACGGAACGGAAAATCCACCGACTTCGTCTGGGGAAATTCTAAAATCCTCCAGCGCCGCCATTGCAGAAATCGCTCGCGCGCGTTGCGAGGAGAGAACAGCCTTTGGTTTGCCAGTTGTGCCACCGGTAAAAATCACCGTACCCGGATCTTCCGGATTTATTTCCATCTCGGGCGCATTGTCAGGGTAATTCGCAAAAGCTCCCCAGAACCCGGAAACATTTTTTGGTTCTTCGTCATCGATAAATACTTGTATCGGCGGTTCTTCAAAATCACTCTGAGCCGATTCGACCAGCTCCCGACATACCGCATCGATGATCATCATCGCTGGCATGGTCAGGTTGACAGCCAGAGCCAGATCCTTGGGAGTACAGCGTGTATGCAGATTTACCGAATGGCGGCCGGTACGCGCAGTCCCAAAATGAGCTATGGCATATTCAGCGGAATTTTTCCCCATAATGCCAACCGGTCCTTCACGGTCAGCGAGCCTATCGACAACAAAATGTGCAAATCTGTTGGCTGCTTTATCAAGTTCGGCAAAAGTCCATTGTCGATCGCCACAAATTAATCCTGTCTTGTCCGGATGCGCCTGAGCCGCGTAATCGAGAATTTCGCCAGTTGTCGAGATATTCTGCCCCGTTTCAAGTTGGCGATGGTTTGGATGCGAGAAGCTCAATTTTTTTTCGCCGGATTCATAACTTGGGATGTACGTCGCCGGTTTCTCTCCACCGTTAGCCCTGCGGATGAGTGCTTCTTCGACAGTCTCGGCCTCCGCTGCATGCTTTAAACCCTGCTTGCGATCAAGGGGGAACGCTGCCATTAGATCTGGTGGCGGTAAGGTAGATGCCGGGTAATAGGCCATCTTTTGTTCCTTCGGAATTTTCTTCTTCGGGTCGATCATTGGCCGATTGGCTTCTTTTGCGGCTACCGTGAAGTTTTTGGGATCATACTTGAACGATTTATCGCCCATTACCTCAAGGTCGAGCCACCACTTTTTGGCATCAATTGGATTGCCATAACCGAGAAAGTCGTCGAGCCAGATAGCAATGGGCTGCAGGACCGGTTTGAGCCACATAGCGTGAACGCCAAGCCAACTACCCAGCTGGTGCAGGATGGGCCCATCCAATGTCGTATCTTTGGTCAACGGGCAAATATGAATGCAGCGGCCGCATGAGGACCCCTTTAGGTTCGTGGCGCGGTAACTCGTGCAACGTTCCGTGTCGGGTTTCCAGGTCTCGTATCCGTTAAACATCACTTTGTCGCCATAGGGGATTGCCTGGCTAGGACATTCGCGGGCGCATTTCAGGCAACTGCCACAAAATTGCTGCAAACCGAAATCAATGGGCCTGTCGGGGACCAAGGGAATATCGGTTGTAAGCACAGCAGTCTTAAAGCGCATGCCGAGGAATGGGTTTAGCGCGCTTTCACCAATCCGGCTTTGCTCGCCGAGGCCCGAAAGGAGCACCAGCGGTACATGAAGGACATGACTGTCGAGACTGGAATGCGCGCGGGCCGGATGTCCCATTTCGCGCAGCATCGCCGCAACGACGCCCACGATTTCGGCTCCCCTCAAATAGGATCGCATCGACTGCGCTCCAGAAATCCAGTCATTTCCTGAAGCGCCGAGAACTGTTTCATGCCCCTGGTCAATTAAAACTGTAAGGGCATATTTATGATAGGGATCGATAGGCTGACCGCGCTTGTCATGCGAATACCAACAGTAATCGGGGATCTCACAAATTCCGGTAATAGCTGCTCCCATATAGTGGCAAAGCGCTTTTAGAGCCTTTGTATTCTCTTCTGCATCAGTGCTGTCAGCCGCCATTTGGCTTGCTGTTTGGCCTTCCTGCAATGTTTTGACGCCCCACATTGGGCGGACGATACCTTGGGCCACGGGCTGCTTTTGAGACCAGCGATTTGCTTGACCTTGGGCTTTCTTGCTGAGGTCGCCCAACGCGGTGCGAACGTAAAAGTTTGCCCGGCTTGGGACCCGCGGTACTTCGTCGTCGATAATCAGCGTTGTCGGACGATCAATCCTTTTGAGGTCCTCAACAGGGTAGGGACCAAGATGGGAAGGCCTCCGCTTGCGCCGCCAACGTTCCAGGCCTGATACCGCGCCGCTCAGTCCAATTTGATAGCTGAGGTCGCGTCCGTCTCGGGTATCTGGGTGCAGTGGCTTGTCGCATTCGACGATATAATCTGTTGTTATGACGGCAACCGAAAATCGGCCATCAAGATATGGATTGACCAGCGCATCATCTTCCCGAATTGCCAGCCCGGCAAGAACAGTCAATTTGTCGAGATCGATATCCGTGGCGCCGGTCCAATGGCATTTGGACTTGAAACCCATGCTGGAAATTTGACCGCTAATGCAGGTGGCGATTTCAGCGGCACGCAATGTCGACAACAGATGGGCATTGCCATCGACCCAGCCCGCCGCCTTATTGTCAGAGTCTATTGGATCTGAATATTCCACCAATATGACAATGGCATGCGTTACTTCGCGGCCAGTACTGCCTAACCATGCCGAAGTCGGTATTTTAAAAATTCCCACTTGCGACGCATCGAGAAAATACCCGGCTCCTTTTATATCAGCGCTGCGTCTGGGTAGTTGGTCCGGTACAGGTGCCTTTTTAGAGAAAGGTTCCGGTTCCCGGAGTTCGTTATAGGCTTCGAGGTGTGCGCGTACGGCGGAGACCAAATATTTGCTACCACCTGTTGTTATCTCTTTCGGAGTGCGCGCGCGCCGATTGGCTTCTTCTTCAATGATCGATGGATCGCGACGTAACCCCTCAAGCGGGTACGGACCGAAATCAACGGGCCGGTTTTGCCGTTTTCTTCTGCTCAGCATGGCTTGACCTTATGACAGTATTCCGCCTGCCTTATTTCAATATAAACACCTCACGTAATTGATATCATATGTTACTAAAATGTCAACACGTCAAAGGCGTGTTACTTCCTCTTTCCGTAATAGAAACGGGCGAGCGTTTCCGGCTTAACGCCGAGATACCAAAGTGCATGAATGAACAGCCATCCACATACAATAGAGACAGGGTGGCGGCCCTTAAACTTTCGAGATGATGTCAAAAGCGGTGGTTCCTGGATACAAATTGTCTGGCCGTATCTTTCCAACCGGCGTGTGAACTCAAAATCCTCCATCAATGGGATTGGTCGAATTGGGCCTATTTCTTCATAAATTGAGCGACGAACAAATACACCGGAATCGCCGTAATAAAGGCCCTGAGACCGTATCCATTTGTAGAAACCGATAAGCCATCGATCAAATCTGGTGTCACCGTCAAATAAAAGACGAAAGTTGCCGCCACATATCTCAGGACGGGACTTCAACTCAGTGCAAATGGCGGCTAACGCTCCGGCAGGAAGGTTGGTATCGGCATGTAGAAAAAACAGTATTTCACCGGTTGCCGCAGCTGCTCCATGGAACAGCTGATTTCCACGTCCCGTTGGGCATTCGATAAGTGTGACACCAAAATTTTGTACGGTCTCTACGGTGCCGTCTGTGCTGCCGCCATCCGCGATTATGACCTCTGTCGAGGTGCTATTGTCTATGACGGCGGCCAGAACATCACCGATCCGTTCTGCCTCATTTAATGTTGGAATGATTACAGATATTTGCGCTGGCAAGACAGTTCAACGCCTCTCATAGACCCGTTTCCGCGACGTCCAAGCCCACATTGACGCAAAGCTGCTCGACAGCGGTTTTTTCGCTTGCCGAGAAATCATCGTCGGATTTGCCGATTGCAACGCAAACCTTGATGAGCAAACGGGCGGCATGTTGATCATCTGCAATCTTACGTACGAGCCGGAGAATTTTTTCGCGAGCCGCGCCAGGGTCAGCGGTCAATGCTTCAGCGTGTTCTCTATAAAGATCAATCGCATCGTGCGGGTCATAGATATTTAGTTCATTAATAGCGGCCAGGGCCTGATCAAGCATATCCAGCTCAGCGATATTGATCTCGCCGTCGGCAGAGGCAACGAGTGCGCTCGCCGCCATCGTTGCCTCAAGAAATGAACGATTCCGAAATTTTTCAAGTTCTTTGGATAGCGCCGTGCGCGCCTGTTGAAAAAAACCAGTCATAAAATTTGCCCTCCCCTGAGAGGAAGTTTAGCACAATAGGAAGACTCGATATTGTCAATCCAAGCTCACAGGGAATATGGTCGCTTTCACATGCCTGACCAGAGAAATGCCGAAGAATTTACTGGAAGCAGCCGTTTAGCCCGGCCCTGGCTTTTGTTGCTTGGGTGGGTTTGTGTTGGGCTGGGATTCGTTGGAATTTTTGTGCCAGGGTTGCCAACAACACCGTTCTTGCTAGTGGCATTGTGGGCGTTTTCAAAAACTTCGAAGCGTTTTCACGACTGGCTTTATAATCACCCGCGCCTGGGCCCTCCATTACGTAACTGGCGCGAACACGGCGTTATCCCGGTCCGGGGAAAGGTCTTCGCCATTGCAACAATGGCCGTCAGTTTGTTCGTGATCATAGTTTTTATTGCATCTGATTGGGTGCTGCCCGCTATTGTCGGCGCCTGCCTTTTGCCTCCTGCTATTTTTATTCTGACCCGACCGAGCGAACCTCGGTAAAGCTGCTCCTCCCTTTGCAAGATCGGTCTGGTTCTGGCATCTTCGCCACACTATGAAATATGACTTTATAGTTGCTGGCGGCGGGTCAGCGGGTTGTGTTCTGGCGAGCCGGCTCTCCGAAATTTCGACTAACAATGTGCTGTTGATCGAAGCTGGCAAGGACTTCAAGCCGGGGGCGGAACCGGCTGATATCAGGTCTTCCTACCCGATGGCAGCGTCCTTCAATCCAGCCTATCACTGGTCCAATTTAAAAGTTCGGCAGGCCGAAAACCGTTCTAACCAGCCTGGCGGTGAAACACCGTTGCGGTTTTTGGAACAGGCTCGTGTCGTTGGTGGTGGCTCTAGCATAAATGCACAAATGGCGAACCGTGGATCACCTGAAGATTACAATGAATGGGTGGATCTCGGCGCTGAAGGCTGGGGTTGGGATGACGTGTTGCCATTTTTTAAAAAGCTTGAGTCCGATCAGGATTTTGATGGTGAACTCCACGGAAAAGATGGACCCATTACAATACGCCGCGTCAAAGAGCACCAATGGTGCGGGTTTTCACACATTGTAACCAAAGTTCTAGAAAACGCGGGTTTCCAGCGGCAGGATGACCAAAATGGTCCGTTCGTCGATGGTTACTTTCCCACTTCGATTTCCAATCACCCGGATGACCACCGGCAATCGGCGGCGATGGGATACCTCAATCCCGATGTTCGCAAGCGCCCAAATTTGTATATCCGGTCGGAAACGCATGTCGAATCAATCGTGTTTGAGGGTGCCAAGGCCATCGGTGTCAGGGTCAACCAAAACGGTAAATCTGAGACAGTTTTTGCCAATGAAGTCATCATTTCATTAGGCGCTCTCCATACGCCGGCTGCATTGATGCGGTCGGGTATTGGCAGAGCTGCGCATCTGCGTGAATTAGGCGTTGAAGTGGTGGCAGACCGGGCCGGTGTCGGTATGAATTTAAATGAACATCCGACGATAGCGGTTTCGTCATATTTGCATTCTGGGGCTCGGCTCATGGAACTAAACAGAGGACATGCCCAGATTGCCTTCCGGTATAGTTCTGGCATCGAAGGATGCGGCGCTCAGGATATGTATGTTTCCGTTAGCGCAAAATCGGGTTGGCATGCTGTGGGCCAACGGCTTGGCTCTTTCCTGTTGTGGTGCAACAAGCCGTATTCGCGTGGCTCTGTCGCGCTAACATCTTCTGACCCGTTTGCCGAACCCGAAGTCGCTTTTGAAATGTTGTCTGATCGCCGGGATATGGAAAGGCTCAAAGATGCCATCAGGCGTCTGGCAGCATTGTTCGATGATCCGGAAATGAAAAATATCGCCACTGATCCCTTTCCATCAAACTATTCGGAAAGGGTACGCCGTATCGGTGCCGTCACGACGAAGAATAAGATACTGACGAATATCCTTGGTTTCCTGATGGACGGGCCGAGGCCGCTCAGACGCGCCGCGATTCACGGATTTATCACTCAGGGAATAACGCTAAAGGGTCTGCTCGCCGACGAAGCAGCGATGGAGGAATGGATTCGCGACGGTGTAACGGGTTGCTGGCATCCATCGGGAACCTGCCGAATGGGCCTGTCTGATGACCCGATGGCGGTGACCGACAATCAGGGCCGGGTCCTTGGTGTCCAGGGGTTGCGGGTGTGCGACGCGTCTATTTTCCCCTGTGTGCCACGGGCGAATACCAATATCCCGACGATCATGTGTGCGGAAAAAGTTTCGGACGCGATCAAGGCGGCATAGCCTGCAGTTAACTGTCGCATGGTTGTTCGGCTTGAAGGCTGGTGCTACGTTCCCGCGCTATTACTTACCCAGACCGGAAGAGAAAAATGTCCACCAGCTTTAGGCAGTTTGTCGAGGACCTCCGTACAGAAGGCCAGATTCGGGAAATCACAAAACCAACAGATATCCGACACATTGCAGCACTAGTCGATCAATCGGAAACGGCGCTGATTTTTAGCAACGTCATTGGATATGACATGCCCGTTGTTTCCGGTTTGACAAACAGCCGTGACAGACTGGCGATTGCTATGGGCTGTGATTTTGATGAAATCGAAGGTCGATTGCGCGAAGGCATAGATCGTCCTATCCCGCCGCGCATGGTTAACTCCGGTCCAGCACGGGAGATCGTTTTCGAGGGAGACGACGTAGATCTGTACAATTTACCCGTACCGTTGTTCTCGGTACGTGACGGCGGTCCGATGATGACCGCGGGAATTACCCTTGCGGAGGATCCTGAACTTGGACTCAATGCCGGTATCTATCGGCTCTTGGTCAAAGATCGAAACACCACAGGGATTGATGTCGTAACGCCGAACAATCTCCGAAAGCTTGCGGAAAAAGCCTTTGCCAAGGGTGAGCCCCTGCCGATCTCTGTCAATATCGGAACCCATCCGTCGGCATTGATTACTGGCTGTTTCAAAGCGGCAGCTGGTGTTGATGAAATTGCTATGGCAGGTGGCATGTTGGGTGAAGCGGTTGAATTAACACCATGTAAGACGGTCAGTACTCCTTGCATCGCGGATGCCGAAATTGTTCTTGAAGCTGAACTTTTGCCGACTGGCTGGACCAAACCTGAAGGCCGGTTTGGAGAGTTTACCCGCCTGATGGGTGGGCTTCACTGGAACCCGCATGTACGCATCAAGGCGATTTCGATGCGTAAAAACCCCATGTATTACGCACTTCATATGCCATGGGAAAATATTTGGCCTAGTGGACCTATCTATGAGGCCGCAGTTCGTCGCGCATTGCACGAAGCCGGTGTGTCGGTGACGGCAGTCAATATCACGCCGGGCGGCTGTTGCCATTGGCACGCCGTAATCGCCGTGAAGCCACTGCCCGGGGATGGTAAGAATGCAATTCTTGCAGCGCTGTCAGTAGCTGACATGAAACATGTTGTCGTTGTCGATGAGGATATCGACGTGTTCGACGGTATGGACGTCGAGTGGGCAATTGCCACACGTGTACAGGCCGACAAAGACGTTACCACCATTTCTGGAGCACGATCCAAGCCACTTGACCCCAGCCTGACGATTGTCCCGGGCAAGATTCCGACGACAGCCAAGATGGGTATAGATGCGACCATCAGCGACGATTTGCCCCGTGAGCGTTTTGAGCGGATTACCTATGCTTACGCTGATGAGGTGGATTTGGACGACATGCTTGGTGACGGCCCGCCAAAAGAAGCAGCCCCTGAGATTTCAAACGAAGATGTTGCGGTACTGGCAGACAAGATTCGCGAAGCAATCACAAAAGAACCACTTTATTTTGCCCAGCTTGCGGAGCGTTTTTCGAGCGAAGGATTCCAGACGGTTGCGCGTGCTCTCGGAACAATCCATGAAGCAGAAGAGTTATGGCAGGATAAAGTCGGCAAATTCTGTCTTGCGGGGTCGGAGTTTGCCGCCGAGCCGCCGCAAAAGCGCGGCTAACGGACAAGACGCTCAGCCGGCAGCTTTACAGTAACCTTCGTGCCTTTTTCGGGGCCCTTGGTCATGCTAGAGAGTGTGAGTTGCCCGCCATGAAGTTCAACAAGCGCTTTCGTCAGGGATAGACCCAGGCCAGTGCCTTCAAATTTTCTGTCTAACCCTGAATGTGCCTGTTTGAAGGGTTCCAGCACATCCTGAATCTCATCTTCAGGAATGCCGATTCCAGTGTCTGTCACGGAAAGCAGAATGCCTCCGTCTTCCGCCCATTGCACGTCGGTTGTTACGGTCCCACCGGGATCTGAAAACTTCACAGCATTGCTCAGCAAATTGATAATGACCTGACGGATTTTTCTGGAGTCTGCAGATAGGACAACCGGCTCTACAGGTAGGTTGGCAATAAGCTTGATTTCGTTTTGTGTAGCGCGCTCTGCGACGAGCTTGATAGGGATATCTATTGCTTCTTCCAACGAAATGAGTTCTTCCGCGAGTTCCAGCTCACCGGCCTCGATCTTAGACATATCGAGAATATCATTGATCAGCGCCAGAAGGTGGTTTCCGCTTTGGTGAATGTCATGCGCGTATTCTTGATATTCTGAGATGTAATCCTTTCCCATAAGGGCATCGCGAATGATCTCAGAAAAACCAATGATGGCGTTCAACGGTGTCCGCAGTTCGTGACTCATGTTAGCGAGAAAGTCTGACTTGGATTTATTAGCGAGTTCAGCTGTTTCTTTTGCTGTCAGTGCGTCATCGCTCAAGCGTTTTAATTCATCCTGTTTTTCTTTGAGAGACGTAATGTCCGTACAGGTTACAACTATTCCGCCCTCAGCTGTCCTGCGGTCTGTAACTTGTAACCAACGACCATCGAACAAAGAGACTTCCCGCGTGGAAGGAGGGTTGAGATGTTTTTCGACACGTGACTTTACATATGACTCCAGATCAATGTTCTGGCCGTGCTCGATTGCCTGTCGGGCAAATGCTGTTACGAGAGCCTCATAGGTGACGCCTGGTTTGAGATCAATATTTGCTCGGGGCCACATGCCTACATATCGCTCGTTGCACAAAACGAGCCTGTCGTCGCTATCGAATAATGCGAGACCGTTGGTAAACGCCGCCATCGCTTCGTCGAATCGTTCCTGGCTTTTTACGAGCGCCGACTGCGTCGCTTTTTGATCCGTAATATCCTCTGTAATTGTCAATATGTATTGAATTGTGCCTTTCTGATCGTTGAGCGGGTAACTGCTTGATACGATTTGCCGCTCACCCAAATTTGGGGACGATATGGTTTCTTCTGGATAAAATTCTGGCTTACCGGTTCTAATCAGTCTTTGACGGGAAGCTTCACGCCCGCGATTTTTCTTCCCCGCAAAACAGTTGGCTGTCATCTTTCCGATTAACTCGGTCCGCGATTCCCCGGTCAATTCCTCGCAAGCGCGATTCGCAAAGATTATTTCCGACGTTGACGCATCTCTGACGAGGACGGTCAAAGGAATATTATCGACGATAAGATTTAAAAGTGTTTCCAGTCGCTGTCGTTCGTTTGAAATAGCGACGCGATCTTCAATATCCATTAGGCGGACGTCACAAGTATTTTCTCCTTCTGCATTTTCGAATGTTGAACCGACACATCGCGTCCAAATTGGCCCACGATCATTATTCAAAATCTGCAAATCCAGATCGAAATGTCCCGAAGACATACGTGCATCTTGGATATGGGTGGAAAGCGAGTCGCGATGGATTTCGTTGACCAGTGTCAAGACATCGAATTCGGGATCAAGAAGAACATCATTCGTAATGCCAAACAGGTCGGGTGCTGAGGCATTTGCAAATATGCAGCTAAGCACACCATTGGGATTCAGCCGAATGCGCAAGATGGCACCGCCCAGATTGTCTATCATCCGTCTGGGCCATTGATCTTCGTCGGAGGAGCTTTCGACTACTGATAATGAAATAAGCATCTTCTCTTCAGGGGTTATTGCAACTTTCGCGGTAACGGTTTGGCCATGCGAACTACTGATTCGAATACCAGCCACATTATTTTCTGGTGCTCCCAAAAGTTCGCCTAGACCAATGATGCCTTCCCAACCATTTAGGATTGACCGTTGGGCGAACTCGGCGAAGGTTTCTCCCGATTGAACCGCCTTTGCGGGCAAGCCGAAGAGTTTAAAGAATTCCTTATTGACGGCCTCTATGCGTCGATCACAGTCGATGAGCACGGCGGCACAACAAAGATTTTCAATGTAGTGGGTCGGATGGGCTGCTGAGGCGGCTTCCTCGCGTGTTTCGCCCACAGCCGTCGATAGCTTTTGACGGAACATTCCACGACGGACCGGAATGCGCCGCGTTCTCACGTTGAATTTTGACATAGCCATAGGCAGTAGCTACCCCGGAACCGTGTGTTTCCGATTGTGAGTAACGGGTTCGATAAACGTGCTCAAACGCGTTTAAGGCGTCTGTTACGGTACATGGAGGATGTAAATGGTTGGTAAAAACGTCCGAAGGTGATTAAGACGAGAAACTTACCAGAGCCTCAAATGGGACGTCGATATGGGCCCGGCCTTTTAAAAAATCCAGCTCGATAATGCACGCCGCTCCCCGCACATCTGTATCAAGGCGGCGCAGCAGGTTTATTCCAGCCGCCATAGTGCCGCCTGTTGCCAGTAAATCGTCTACGACTACAATTTTTTGTCCAGGTGCGGCGGCATCTGCCTGAATCTCAATCGTATCTGTGCCGTACTCCAAAGAGTAGGTATAGGCGATCGTTTCGCCGGGCAGTTTTTCTTTTTTTCGGATCATTGCAAAGCCGCAGCCAAGTTTATAGGCAACAGGCGCGGCGACGAGAAAACCGCGCGATTCAATACCGAACAACATGTCCGGTTCAAATTTGCTGATACGCTCTGCCATCTGATCGACCGCAGCTTTCCACGCTTCTTTGTGATGGAGAAGGGTCGAAATATCATAAAAAAGGATGCCCGGTTTGGGAAAATCAGGAATCGTCCGAATGTGGTTCTTAATGTCCATTTTCTACTCAAATCGTATCTTCAAATTCGGGCGCTATCCTATCGATGCCTCGATATCCGCGCAAATGCATACAAAAACATAAAGAAAATCTCTTTTTAGGTAATTGACTCCTCGGCGGTGTGGCGGGCATGGTTATACCATTGATTTATTGCAACGGATTTCGATCAACCCAGAATGTTCGGTTGGTGAATAGTTTGCAGTGCAAAGGCTGGTAATCCTCCGGTATCCGGGGCGATATCGGGTGATACGAGCTTGAAACCATTTGTTTATAGGGAGGGGTAACCCATGAAACGTATTTTATTTTCGGCAATGGCAGGAGTTCTTGCGTTTGGTTTGGCGGCAACCGTCGAAGCAGCCAGCAAGAAGCGCTTTATTTCGATCGGAACCGGTGGACCAACTGGTGTGTATTTTCAGGTTGGTAACGCGGTATGCCGGCTTGTTCATAAAGAAGCTGCAGAGGGTCGTAAAAAGGGCCGCAAGCACGGTATTCGTTGCTCAGCACCTTCGACCGGTGGATCGAACTACAACATCGGCCAAATTAAGGAAGGTGAGCTCGATTTTGGCGTTGCTCAGTCAGACTGGCAGCATCATGCGTATAACGGTACGAGCGCCTGGAAGGGTAAGCAGTTCAAGAAGGTACGGGCCGTATTCTCCGTACATCCCGAGCCGCTTCACATTATTGCTGGTGGAAAATCCGGTATTTCAGGATGGGATAGCCTGAAAGGCAAGCGCGTTAATATTGGTAATGCGGGCTCAGGTCAGCGGGGAACAATGGATTTCCTGATGAAACGTGCAGGCTGGAACAAAAGTGCGTTTAAGGCCGCAACCGAATTGACCTCCACAGAGCAGTCGAAAGCCCTGTGCGATGGCAAAATTGACGCCTTTATTTACACCGTTGGTGTTCCGAATGCTGGCGTGTCTGTTGCCACCGATGGCTGTGGCGCCAAGATCGTTAACTTCAACAACGCTCTTGCAAAGGGTCTTGTAAAAGAACGCCCTTACTATGCCTGGGCAACGATTCCAAAGGGGACCTATAAAACGACCTCTTCAGACGTCACGACCTTTGGTGTGATGGCCACTTTCGTAACCAGTGCCGATGTCGATGAGAATACTGTTTATGAAGTGACCCGGGCGGTCATGGAAAATCTTGATGATTTCCGCAAATTGCATCCTGCGTTCCGGAATCTTGATCCGAAACGTATGATCAGTGACGGCCTTTCAGCGCCGCTTCATAAGGGTGCGTTGAAGTACTACAAGGAAAAAGGCTGGAAATAATCTCTGTATAGCTAGTTGCAACGGCGGGCGCATTGATGCGTCCGCCGTTTTGCGTTTAGAGCAGGGGGATGACAATGGCTGATACAAACGGATCCGAGCAGGTCGAACAAACAGAGAGTGCTGAAGAACTCCTGGAACGATTTGAAAGTACCGGCCGGGACCCGGGATCGACCGGGCTTAAGTTGATTGTCGCCCTCACGCTCATTTGGTCTTTATTTCAACTTTGGATCGCGTCACCTTTTCCCTTCCAGATAAATTTTGGGATCATCGTCGACGTTCCTGCGCGCGCAGCGCATCTCGCATTTGCATTGCTCCTTTGCTTTATTGTTTTTCCAGGATCAAAACGCCGGACGAAACCCGGCATTCCTGTTTCCGACATGGTTCTCGGGGTCGTTGCCGCGTTCTGTGCGCTCTATCCCCTTATTGCGCAAGAAGGGATCACCAAACGTGTTGGTGTACTACTGAAAGAAGAAATCTGGGGAATGCAGGTGCCGGTGGAGGCGATTATTGGTGGCTGCGGAATCCTTCTTTTGCTGGAGGCGACACGCCGCGCCATTGGTTTGCCGCTGGTTATCATCTGCGCCATTTTCCTTTTATTTTCGATATTCGGTCAGTCGATGCCGGATATCATTTCCCATAAGGGCGTCTCTTTGGAACGGTTGATCGGGTATCAATGGCTCACAGGAGAGGCAATCTTCGGAATACCAATCGATGTTTCCGTCAGCTTTGTCTTTTTGTTTGTCCTGTTTGGGGCTTTGCTGGAAAAAGCGGGTGCAGGGAAATATTTTCTGGACCTCGCCTTTGCGATGGTTGGCAGATATCGCGGCGGGCCAGCAAAAGCTGCAATTCTTGCATCGGGTATGAACGGGGCGATATCGGGGTCCTCGATCGCAAATGTCGTGACAACCGGGACATTCACGATCCCCGTTATGCAAAAGATCGGCATTCCGGCTGTGAAAGCGGGCGCAATCGAAGTTGCGGCTTCGACAAACGGTCAAATTATGCCGCCAATTATGGGCGCTGCCGCTTTTATTATCGCCGAGACAATTGGCATTCCTTACTTCGATGTCGTGGTCGCTGCATTTATTCCAGCGGTCATCAGCTATCTCGGGCTCCTTTATATCTCGCATCTCGAGGCACTGAAGCTCGGTCTCAAAGGGCTGGATAAATCTGAAGTCCCCATCCTTTGGGCAACCTTTAGACAGGGTATTCATTTCCTGGTTCCGATCATTGTGTTGGTGTATCTCCTTATGGTGGCCCGCTGGACCGCCGGTAGTGCCGTGTTTTATTCCGTTGTTGTGATGATGGTAATCATAATCGGACAACGGGTCATCGAGGGGCGCTATCAAGGAGTTCCGGCGCTTCAGAGTTTCTATAACGGGATCGCTGACATTCGCGACGGATTAATCGCCGGCGCCCGCAATATGATCGGCATTGCTGTTGCCGTTGCTGCGGCGGGCATAATCGTCGGTGCGGTTTCATCGACGGGACTGAACAACGCCATGGTTGGTGTTGTTGAAGCATTGTCGGGTGGCAACGTGTATGTGTTGCTCCTTTTAACGGCGGTATTGTGCATCGTCCTCGGGATGGGGCTGCCTACTACCGCAAACTATCTCGTTGTTGCTTCATTGCTAGCGGGCGTGCTGGTGGAGCTCGGAAATGCCGCCGGACTGGTCCTGCCATTGATCGCGGTTCATCTGTTTGTTTTCTATTTCGGATTGCTGGCAGATTCAACGCCGCCCGTATGTTTGGCAGCTTTTGCAGCTTCCGCGATTTCGCGCGCCGACCCGTTAAAAACAGGTGTCCAGAGTTTTCTGTATGATATTCGCACGGCGGTACTTCCATTCGTCTTTATCTTCAATACAGAGCTTCTGCTTATCGGTGTTACGAGTGTTTGGCATGGGATCACTGTCTTTTGCGTCTCGCTACTCGCAATCTTGTGTTTTAGCTCGCTAACCCAGCAATGGATGTTCGTTAAAGTTAAGTGGTTTGAATCCATTTTACTCATCGTGGCGATGGTTGGGTTCTTCCGCCCCGACTTTATCCTCGACCGGTTTTCCCCCGCTTTTGCTACCGCTGATATTGAAAGGGCTGCGAAAGGCGATTTGACAATCGAAAAAGGCCTTGCCTTCCGGCTGCATGTCGTTCGCGAAACGAATTATGGTGACCGTTTCAAACTCTTCAGAATTTCTGCTGCAGATAAGCCTGGCCTAAAACCGTACGGGCTGGAACTGGGTGCTTTAAAAGATGGTCGCTATCCGGTTACGAATGTAGCGTTCAATAGCGTGGCTGAGAAAGCGGGCATCCGTCCATATGAAGACTTTGTGACCAGTATCGATGTTGAACAACTCGGAAGACCAGCAAAAGAATGGATATATCCTTTGGCATTGGTGGCGTTGGGCCTGGTCGTTTTGACTCAACTCGTCCGCCGCCGCGCCGGTGCAAGGGGAGAGTCATAACGTAATGCGTTGGCTCGCGCTGCTCTGGGTTTCGCTGGTGCTGCCAGTGGACCCAGCTGTCAGCGGAGGAAACGCATTCTCACCGCCTGAGACAGTTTCAATACCCGCGGGACCCTTTATTCGGGGCTCTGACCGAGCGGAGAGGGAAGCCGCGTACCGGCTCGATGAGCGCGCCTATGGTCACAGCGTCACGCGACAGCGAAAATGGTACGAAGATGAGAGACGGCGCACCGAGGAAACAAACGCCTTTGCCATAACGCGGACAACAATCACCAATCGTGATTACGCCCGGTTTGTTGGGGAGACAGGCCATAGGGTGCCCAACGTCGACATAAAAACCTGGAAGTCCTATGGGCTTATTCATCCCTATCCCCGGATCCGGCGCCACGCCTGGAAGTCGGGGGTCCCGCCCAAGGGGCGCAGCAATCATCCGGTCGTTATGGTGAGCCATAGCGATGCTATGGCTTACGCACGATGGTTGAGTAAAAAGACGGGTCGCGTATGGCGGTTGCCGACCGAGAACGAATGGGAAAAAGCAGCAAGAGGGACTGATGGACGTCGATTCCCATGGGGAAATAAATTCGACCCTAAACGTCTCAACAGTCACGACAGCGGGCCTTTCGATACACGGCCAGTAGGTCAATACCTTTCTGGTCGCAGCCCCTACGGTCTACTCGACGGCGCGGGGCAGGTGTTTGAGTGGACTGCCAGCAGCGCCGGCAAAGCGCGTTACATTGTTAAGGGTGGCTCTTGGGATGATAAAGGATGCGGTATTTGCCGACCGGCGGCGCGCCATGGACGCCCGGAATATTTGAAACATATTCTCGTTGGATTTCGCCTTGTTCGGGAACCGTGATCACGCTGAGTTTATCTTTGGGGTCTGCAAATTTGTTGTTTCGATCCCTATTATTAATAAGAACGAAAATATTCAGAGATGTTTGACCGGAGAAGCCGTAAATGGCTGACGAATTAATTCCACACAATTTTCCACCGCCCAGTCCGGTAGATTTTGCGAAGATTCCAAAGGAGCGGTTAGAGGCTATGTATGAAGCTGCTTTGGAGGTGGTTGAATGTCACCGGGTATTGGCAAAAACCGAAGACAACATTGTAGGCGAATTGATCCGAGGACATGAGCAGTTTTACGAATGGGACCATTATCCGACGGGCGATGTCTTTGATCAGGAGACGCATTCGCAATTTTATTACCACGCTCATCCGCAGGAATTGCGGGGTGGAGAGCATGGGCATTTTCACACCTTTCTTCGGCCAAAAGGCATGCCGCGTGGTGTGCAGCCGGCACTGGTTGCCGATTTGAAAACACCAGAAGAAGACGATGAGGCTCTAAGTCACCTCATCGCAATTTCGATGGATAATTTAGGTTTTCCAATTCGCATGTTTACGACAAACCGTTGGGTTACAGGCGAGTATTGGTATAGCGCAGAAGATGTAAGAAAAATGATCGATCATTTTATGATCGATTTGGCGCAGCCCTCGTGGCCTGTGAATCGTTGGGTGAGCGCCATGGTCCGGTTGTTTCGGCCGCAAATAGCTGCGCTTATCGACGCGCGCGATGTCGCAATTGCACAGTGGGAAAGAGATCACCCCGATGTAAATGTGTTTGAAGATGAAGATCTGGAAGTTACATCGGTGCTGGAAATAAACATCGACGAGCAAATCGGTGCAGTAACAACCGCGCTCGAAAATAATCCCGGCTAAAAGACAGGAGCGTCTATTTGGTGGCCTTTTTCAAATAGGCCATCAGATTATCGCGGTCCACCGCCTTCTTGAGCCCGACGAACGGCATCCTGTTACCAGGCACAAACTTTCGTGGGGAAGTAAGATATTTTTTTAGGGTCTCTTCGTTCCAAACCAGGCCTTTTTTTCCAGCTTTCTTCATCGCTTTGGAATAATTGTATTTTTCAGTGCCAGCCATCCGGCCGAAAATCTTGCTGAGACTTGGGCCAATCTTGCGCTTTCCAGCGACGAGAGCGTGGCAGGCACGGCATTTATTATAGACTTTTTTGCCTTTGATGGCGTCGCCCGCGGCTGAAACTGTGTCGACGGCAAACATAACACTGGCGGCCGTAAGGACGGCGGCAAGGTATTTCATGATGGTCTCCTGGCATTATTCCTCTGTGGAATATTTAATTATTTCAGATCACTATTGGATAAATCGTTGATCGTGATCACGCGTCAATGCGGTCTGGTTCAAGAATTCGCGAACACACTGACATTGGCTCCTTAATCTGACGTTAAGAGATACGGGAGACACTCTTTCTGATCACCGGTGTGTTCAGTTCGAAAGGGGTTCACACCGGCTTTCCTATCCCTTGTGAAAGTTGTGACAATGAGACAAACGCTGACCCAGACGGACGTACGCAGATTGTTGGATGAGCCGTCAGCAGCGAATCGTGAAGAAACAGCTGCCAAGGTTGCTGCCGCTTACAGCGCCGAGGCGCTTAGCGAAGATGAACGGCACATCGCGGAAGACATTATTCGTGTCATGACCAAAGACACTGAGGTGATGGTTCGCGCGGCTCTCGCCGGGAACCTGAAAACATATTCCGGTCTCTCACACGATATTGCCGTGAAGCTGGCTGGCGACGTCGATAGCGTTGCGTTGCCGGTAATTCAGTTCTCTGAGGTTTTGACCGACGACGACCTTCTGGAAATCGTTCGTAAGGAAGGAACGGCAAAACAAACCGCGGTTGCCGGGCGGCCACATGTGTCAGAGCAAGTGTCCGACGCTCTTGTTGAGACCGGTAAAGAAGACGTTGTAGTGGCGCTCGTCGGCAATGACGGTGCCTCAATATCTGATAAGAGTTTTACCAAGGTTCTCGATACGTTTGGTGAAAATGAGCGGGTTAATGCTGGAATGGTCGGTCGAACCAAACTTCCGATGGCCATTGCAGAACGGCTGGTAAATCTGGTTTCAGAAAAATTACGGGATGAGCTCGTTGCACAACACGAACTGCCAAACGATGTTGCCACAGATCTCATTTTACAAAGCCGGGAACGGGCGACACTCGGTTTGCTTTCGCCCAATGATGCGATCATGGATGTTCACGCGTTGATCGCGCAGCTGCATAAGAATGACCGGTTAACGCCCTCGATCATTCTGCGTGCTATCTGTATGGGTGATATTGAATTTTTCGAGATTAGCGTCGCTGTATTGTCACGATTGCCGCTTGGTGCAGCGAGATCGCTTATCCATGATGAAGGGGCACTTGGTTTGCCGGCTATTCTGGATCGCGCCCGATTGCCCGAGGAAATGCAACCGATGTTCAAAGCTGCGATCGACGTTGCAAAGGAAACCGAATATGACGGTGGCGACAATGACCGTGACCGTTTCCAACGTAAGATGTTGGAGAGGGTTTTGACCTACATGGAAGACCCGGGAGAGGAACTTGGTGAGGAAAATGCCGAGTATCTACTCGACCGTTTATGCGGTTTCAACGTCGCCGGGAAATCTCAGGAAACACGCGCGGAAACCTAAAGTCGCCAACTTTCTCGGGTACGGTCAGTTGTTCCGCTAGACCACACTGTCTTATTCTTGTTCCCAAATAATTTGGGATGAAAATTATGGCGGGACGTCTTCAAGATAAAATCGCAATTGTATTTGGTGCCGGCTCACGCGGTGCTGGTTGGGGTAACGGCAAAGCGGCGGCGGTACTGTTCGCTCGCGAGGGCGCCCGAATATTCGCGGTGGATATTAACGCCGATGCCGTTGAAGAAACCCGCGCAATTATCGAAGGCGAGGGTGGCGAGGTGGCATGCGGTATCGCGGACGTGACGGATAGTGACTCTGTCGCCGCCGTCGTTGAAGCGTGCACTAGCCGATTTAGTGGGATTGATATTCTGCACAACAATGTGGGGGCACCTGCGCCGGGCGATCCTGTCGAGATGTCTGTCGACGTTTGGCACAAGAATATGGCCGTAAACATCGATTCTGCATTCATGACGTGTAAGCATGTTCTGCCCGTCATGGCGGATAGTGGCGGCGGTTCGGTTGTTAATATTGCATCCATTGCCGGTATCAAAAATCTCGAACGCAGCCTTGTCGGATATCAGGCCGGTAAAGCCGCCATGATTCAGCTTTCGAGATCAGTTGCTGCGCAATGGGCACAGCGTGGCGTGCGTTCAAATTGTATCTTGCCGGGTTTGATGGCGACGCCATTGGTTCTAGACAGAATCAACACGACCTATGAAACGCCTGAATCCAGGCAAGCTGCGCTGGATGAACGTCACCGTATGATCCCCATGGGGTATATGGGGGATGCATGGGATACTGCCTGGGCGGCGGTTTATTTGGCCTCCGAGGAATCGAAATACGTGACCGCCACCGAGCTTGTCGTTGACGGCGGGATAACCGCTGGCAGACCTCTGGACTGGCGGGACACATCAGCATGCGATGTGGTGAGGGTGCCCGATGCTGACACACGTTCTGCCCCGCAATCGGAGCCGCGGCTTAGTGGCAAGGTTGCACTGGTCGTTGGTGCGGGTTCACTTGGCCCGGGTATGGGAAACGGAAAAGCATCAGCGCTATTGATGGCGCAGCAGGGTGCCAAAGTTTTTGCTGTGGACCGAAATCTTGACGCAGTTAAGGAAACTGAGGCGTTGATGCTGGCGGAAGGGGCGCAATGCGAAATTTTGCAAGCGGATGCCACATCGGAAACTGATGTGGATGCAATGGTTTCAAATTGTATGGAGAGGTTCGGCCGGATCGATGTTTTGCACAATAATGTAGGGGGGTCGGCAGGGCATGGCCCGACGATGGAAATGGATGTTGAGACCTGGTGTAACAACGTGTTGTTCAATGTTCGGCCCGCCTTCCTTGCGACCAGGGCGGTTATTCCGATCATGGAGAACCAAGGCGGCGGCTCGATTATCAATACAGGATCCATTTCAGGCATAAGCGTTCCCGAAAGCCCGATGAACTCCTATCAGGCAGGCAAAGGAGGGTTAATCCGGTTTTCGCGCGGCATTGCCTTGGAGTTCGCCAGAAAGGGCATCCGTTCTAATTGTGTGATCCCAGGCAAAATTCATACCCCGATGACTGAAGTCCGGCAGGGTGAAAGATCTGATGATCCCGAAGACATGAAGAAGATCTTTGAGAAACGGGCACGATCAGTACCGTTGGGTCGCATGGGAGAAGCCATGGATGTAGCGGGCGCCGTCGCTTACCTTGCAAGTGATCAGGCGCGTTATGTCACAGCAGCCGAGATTGTCGTCGATGGCGGGCTAACCTCTAACTGCTGCTAGGGCGCTAAAACGGGAGCCAGCTATGTTCCTGGCTGTAGTGGAGATATCCAACATTGGCACCAGCGCGGAGCCCCATTCCGGTCCGGATGGGTGCTAGAATCAAATTGCCAGCCTGTTGGTAATTCAAGCTGACGCCGGCAACCACATAGAGGCTACCGTCAACACCCGGGAAGCGCCGGTACAAATCGCCGGGTTTCTTCAGATGATAAACCAAGGTGAAAACCTTGGATGCGTTGCCACCAAAGTCAAAACCAACGGATGGGCCCTGCCAAAAAACCTGGCGTTTCCCTGACGTTTTTTGACTGAGTTCGCCTTTGCCATAACGCAGCCCTACAAAAAAAGCGCCGCCGAATTCTTCGCCTAGAATTATGCCATTTGGCTGCCCAAGATCGGCAAACACTTTTTGAATACCCTTGGCCAGACCCGCTGTTGTGTGACCGAAGAAACCGCGCGCTTTCTCAAGAATTTCGTCTTGAGTATATGTGTCGTCCTTTTTCTTCTGCGCCACGGCTGGAGAGAATTGGCCAACGCAGAATGCCGCACATATTACTAGTCCCAGTAACCCAGATAATCGGTTCTTCATTTCCTCTGTCCTCAACAACAATAAAAGCTTTGGTAATATGCTAGCGTGCTGGCGGGCGACTCGTCCTGTCATTTTTTTCTGGTTTAAGCCCGCGTCCCTTTTTTATAGCGTCGGTGCCAAATCGTGCCCGAACATTGTCTATTGTTTGTTCTACGACCTTAATCCGTTCACCGTCAGGATTTCCTAAATCCGGAGGATCAGCGTGATCTGCGGGCGAAAAGTCACTAATTCCAATGCCGATGAGCCGATAGGCTGTGCCGCGCGCCTCTTTCTTGACGAGATCGGCGCCTGTTCGCCAGATCACCTCAGCGAGTTGTGTCGGGTCGGTGAGCGTTCTTCTGCGGGTGCGGATCAGGAAGCGATCGGTTTTAAATTTGACGGTGATAACGCGTCCCGATAATTCCGCTGCTTTCGCCCGCGCCGCCACTTTTTCCGATAGCGGCCATAGGCGTTTGATCAATTCATCGGCAGAACGAATATCGTTAAAAAACGTAGACTCCGAAGAGATACTCTTGCGATTGCCTTTCGGGTCTACGCGGCGATTGTCATTGCCATAGGAGAAACGAGAAAGCCGTGAGCCGATTGAGCCGTATCGTTCTACAAGGAATTCTTCTGAACAGGCGCGAAGGCTACCGATCTCGTGAAATCCGTCAGCATGAAGTTTTCGTTGTAGCGCTTTGCCAACACCCCACAGCTTGGATACCGGTAAGGTATCCAGAAAACCCAATGTTTCTGACCGGCCGACAACAGAAAATCCACGAGGTTTGTCGAGATCGGAGGCGATTTTTGCGAGAAACTTGTTGTGGCTAAGCCCGACCGTAACGGTAATCCCGACCTCGTTTTCCACTCTATCGGCCAAGCGGGCAAGGGTATGGGCAGGCGCTCCTCCATGAAGTTTTTCGGTTCCTGAAAGGTCGAGAAATGCTTCGTCAATGGAGATTGGCTCAACCAGGGGAGTCGTGTCATGCATCAGCTTGCGCACTTCCCTTCCAACGACTGAATATTTGGCCATGTTGGGTCGAACGATAATTGCCTGGGGACATAGTTTGCGCGCCTTAAACATCGGCATCGCCGAACGGCAGCCGAATTTCCGCGCTTCGTAACTGGCAGCCATAATTACACCCCGTCCTCCCTTGCCGCCAACGAGAACCGGTTTACCTTTTAGGGAAGGGTCGTCACGCATTTCGACTGTTGCATAGAAGGCATCGCAATCGATATGGGCGATCGAAAGGGTATTTAGTTCTTTATGCGAAATGACGCGCGCAGATCCGCAATCGGGGCACAAATCTGTAACACCGTCTTCTGATGGTCCTGTTTCAAAGCAATCGCGGCAGAGCCAGGGCATGATTTAACGATGAGACCTTATTGCGATGAGGTCAAATAGGCTTTTAGCTGAAATACAGTCTGTCAGGGTTCTCGACGAGTATTTTGTGTAACTGGTTCTGGTCGCCCGCCATCGCAGCGATGATATCCAATAGATCGCCCTCATTGGGAATACGACCAGGAGTGAAAGTGTTCCCGTGGGGCCAGTCGGTGCCCCAAATTGTCCGATCAGGAGCGAGGTCGATGACAGCCTGACCCAATGGAATGACGTCGCTAAAGGGTAACCCGCTTTCCACACGTGCCTGTGGGATGGCGCTAATTTTGTCGACGCTGCAAATCTTGACCCAGAACCGGTCGTCCTTGAGCAGGTCGAGCATTAGTCTGAAACCAGGTTGATCGATGCCATCTGCTGGCCGACAGCGCGCCATATGGTCAATGACGGTGGGTATTGGGATGCCTCGGATGAAGGCTTCGTTGTCGATGAAATGATCTGTTTCGACATGCAACACCAGAGACCATCCGAGTTTTTCCATACGGGGCAAGGCGTGCTTTATCATCTCCGCGCTGCCGGGCCTGTCTGACATCAGCGAAAACCGTGCACCGCGCGCGCCTGCTTCGTGCAACGCTTCAAGTTCTTCATCCGTGGTTTGATCGTTGAAGCGCACGACCGCCCGCATGTTTCCCTCAGAACGCTCAACAGCGTCCAGAATCGCTGAATTATCCATACCGTGTGCAGTCGGTTGCACCGCTATGCCACGCGTCAGGCCCGTAATTTCTTGGACATTCCGATAATGCTCAAAGGGGCCGCCGGGCGGTGTATAGCGCCGCGTTTCGGAAAAAGGGAAACGGTCCGGCGGACCAAAGATATGGAAATGTGTGTCACACGCCTTGTCCGGCATCTCAAACGATGGCGGTTTGGTGTTTGGGTCCGGCGGCAGGGCATAGGGGAGGTCATTAGGCATTTCAAATCTCTGATCAGCTTGAAGATTTTGATGAGAATATGACAAACTTGAGGTTGTAAACAATCATTGAGAAAACGACCTAAAATGCCGCCTCCAATCATTCGATGTGCGAGTTGCACCAAAGAAACCTATGCAACGCTTCCTGAATGCTCTCACTGCGGTGTGTCCCCGTTGTTGGCATCGGATGGATCGTCCACATTAGCGACAACTCGTGAGGACGAATTTAAACAAGAATTTGAAAGAACCGGTCGATATGTCATCAAACCGGATAGGCATGAGAGGCGACTATTTCTGTTTTTTTATGTACTGGCCTATCTGTGCCTGTTTCCATTCATACTCTGGACCGAACTACAGGAGTCACCCGATGATCTCGTTGACGAGTTATTAAGGTGGTCATTATTCGCAACTTTTTGCGTGCTGATGGTTTCTTGCGCTTGGATGGCTTTTAACAGGCAGCCATGGGTAATTGTCGATCAAAATGGAATTCGGTTTCCGCGTTGGGAGAATTTTTCAATTTCCTGGGGGGAGATTCAACAGATCAAAATTGAGGAAGACCCGGCATATATCGCTTCCGGAGGTCCCAGTTTATTTGGTCTATTTATGCCTGAGTATATTAACGCCACACAAAAGATTTGCATTGTACCGGAAACTAGTTTTAAAGCGCCGAAAAGAGGGCTCCTCTCAAGAATGGGCCCCAAGAATCTTACCCCGCATTTGGAAATTGCCAAAAATGGATCCAAATTCGAGTTTTGGCCTAGGTTCATCGGTGGTGAAACAAACATGCTGGCGGCGCATTTGGAAGGTTTGTGGTTGAAAAACAGAAATCGTTTAGCAGAAAATGACGATCAGGGATTCAGTGAGAGAAAGCCGAGAATTGAAGCAGGCAGATTTCCCGCATTTGTGGCGTCATTTCTAACGGTAGTTCTCATTTTCTTAACGTTTTGGGTTTTTTGGCGCTAATTCGACAATTCAAATAATTTCAGCGAAGGAATAACTATGCGGCATCGCGATACTGGCGTTTTACTCTATGACGAAGGACACGCGACGGACGGATATACATTGATCGTGCCGCTGGTGAGCAAGGAGGCCTACATTATCGGTATGAGGGGTGAGGTCCTCCACAAATGGGATTTCCCGCTAACGCCTGGTAATTACGCCTACCTGCTTCCGACCGGAAACCTACTATGGTCGGGCCGAACCAACGACGGCCCGCCACTCCGTCGCGGCAAGGGCGGTCTCATGCGGGAATACGATTGGGAAGGCAATGTCGTCTGGGAGTATGAAGATCACGGCCAGCACCATGATTTTCGTCGTTGCCCCAATGGCAATACGATTTACCTCGGGTGGGAGCCATTGCCGGAAGAATATGCCAAGCGGGTGATAGGCGGCATACCCGGTTCAGAACGGGATGGCGTAATTTACGGCGACTATATACGTGAAGTTAGCCCGGCTGGCGAAACGGTCTGGGAGTGGCATTTCCATCTCGATGAAGACATAGAAGCGCATCCATTAATCGAGGTTTGCGATCGCGAAGAATTCGCGCATGCCAATGCCTGTTTCCCGCTAGAAAATGGCGATGTGCTGGTGAGTTTCAGGCGAACCCATACGCTGGCGATCATTGACCGTGAAACCAAGAAGTTCCGTTGGATGAAGAAGGACGTCATGTGGGGAACAACTCATGACGTACAGATGTTGGACAACGGAAATTTGCTGTTTTTCGCCAACGGTATTTATACACCCCTCAACCCTTTCTCACGGGTCATAGAACTAAATCCGGAAACAGGCGAAGAGGTTTGGGATTATCGAGGGCAACCGACATGGACGTTTTTCAGCCCGAATATTTCAGGGGCTCAACGGCTTTGGTCAGGGAATACGCTCATCTGCGAAGGACAGATGGGTCGCGTCTTTGAAGTAACGCCCGATCAGCAGATTGTGTGGGAGTATATATCGCCTTTTTTTGGCGGATATAATTGGTTTGGTCTTGAACGCGGAGGTGCCGGCAACTCACTATTTCGTGCGTATCGGTACGCTTCTGACTCGCCAGAGCTCGCAAGACGTGTAAAATCCCCCTACGCTGGGTAAATGTGTTTTTGAGTTTATGCGATTTCCAAAGACCGCCTTTGCGCTTCCATTTAAGCGTATTCTATTTTGGGCATCTCTCGGGCCTGTAATAGCTGCAATTGCGCCAGGACTGGACGATCCGGGTGCGGCGCTCGAGAGATTAAGCCATTTCCCCCTCCAAGGAATTTATGCGTCATTGGTGATATTGATTGTCGCAGTCGTTCTGAGACAGCGGCGTGGGACCGGATGGATATTTATTGCGATCATTGTTGGGATGGTCGGCAATTTTATTTGGGTGTTTCCATTTTTGCCGACGAAAGAAAGTTCGATAGCCGACGTTCAAGGACCACGCATAAAAATCGTTCAGATGAATGTGCTAACGATCAACAGGCACTTCGCTGCGGTGAATAAGTGGCTACTCGATACTGATGCCGATGTGATTGTTCTGGAGGAGGTCGACTCTGACTGGATATTGGAACTCACTCCCTTGCTAAAAAAATATCCTTATAGGGTCGCTAGGCCGCGAAAAGACAATTTTGGCATTGCAGTATTTTCCCGACACTCAATAACACAAAGCCGGGTGGTAAGCCTTCCCGTCATTCCAGTGCCTGCGGTCTTTTTGTAGTTAAACGTGAATGGGCGGCCTATACGATTGGCGGCTGCACATGCGCCACCGCCGCTTTCGAGTCGTGCAGTTGCTACCAGAAATTCCGGATTATCGATGTTAACCCTATGGCGCCTCGATCAACCCGAAATTGCTGCAATCCTGGCAGCAGATCTTAACATTACGCCCTACAATGCCCGGTTCCGAAAGTTTCTTAAGGACAGTGGTTTGATTGACCCACGCCGGGGGCGAGGATTAACGCCTACCTGGCCAGGTTTGCTTCCCAGGCAGGTCCAGGTTCCCATCGACCATATTCTGCATGATAAGAATTTCAGGACGATTTCGCTCGAAACGGGACCGCGTATTGGTGGCGATCATTTGCCTTTAATCGGCATATTGGAACTCAAGACTCCTAGAGAAAGACGTTAGATCTTCATAGGCTCCAATGGCGCTTTCCCGCGAATTAAATCGGATACCTTCTCCGCCATCATGATGACCGGAGCATTAATATTGCCACCGGGCATATCGGGAAATACCGAAGCGTCTACTACGCGAAGGGAGTCGATCCCCCGCACACGGAGCTCATTGTCCACGACTGCCATTTGATCGCTGTCCGGCCCCATTTTACATGTGCAAGCGGGGTGATGAACTGTCCACGCTGTTTGCCGGATATAGGCGTCGATATCAGCTTTACTTGTCACTCCACTTCCAGGCTGAATTTCGGGTCCCCTAAACGGATCCAGTGGTTTTTGGTTGGCGATTTCGCGCACCATGTCAAACCCAGTGCGCAATGTTTCCCAATCTCTTTCATCGGTTAGGAAACGTTGATGAATTGCCACCATATCGTGAGGGTTATTTGATTTGAGCTTCAATTCGCCGCGGCTTTCCGGATGAAGAACAGCGGGTCGGCACATAAAGGCATCTTTGGGTTTCTTGCGAAACCCGGGGAACCAGGGCTGTGACTCTGGTGGAACGAAGCGGGTTAACAGCTGAATATCGGGTTGATGAAGAGAATCCTCGCTTTTGAGAAACGCCATGACTGGCCCTGGCATTTCGGTGGCGAATCCATCACCCATAAAATAGGCCCGCAGCATCGCAAGGGCGATCCGGTCGTACCGGAGCATGCCGACAAAAGGTCCGTCCTCTGTGCGTTCGAACTCGATACCGACACCAATATGATCCTGTAAATTTTGTCCAACACCTGGCAAGGAATTGATGCATTCGATCCCATGTTCTTTTAAATGCTCAGGGTTGCCGATACCTGACAACATGAGAATTTGTGGTGTGTTGATCACACCGCCCGCAAGAATTACCTCACGATCAGCATGTACGATTTCTGAACGACCGTTCCGGGAATACTCCACTCCCGTTGTTCGACCGTTTTCGACAACTAGCTTGAGAACCATTGATTTATCGAGAACGGTAAGGTTTGGACGTTTCATGGCTGGGCGCAGATAGGCAACTGCAGCACTGCACCGTTTGCCATTGCGAATGGTCGACTGCATAACGCAGAAGCCTTCATTATCGGTGTTATAGTCTTCCGTGACAGGATATCCCGCGGCACGGCCGGCTTCGAGCCACGCTTCCTTTAGTGGGTCGGGATAAATGTTCTGGATCGTATTAAGCGGCCCGCCGCTTCCCCGGACTTCCGTTTCGCCGTTTTCCCAGTTTTCGGAGCGTTTGAAATAGGGCAGGGCATGCGCGTAGGACCAGCCCTTCAGACCCATATTTTCCCAACGATCGAAATCGGCCGGATGGCACCGCACATAGGCCATTGCATTAATAGAAGATGATCCGCCGATGACCTTGCCGCGGGCACACTCGACTTCGCGGTTATTCAGTTCTGGTTCCGGTTCGGTGAAATAACCCCAATCATGAAGCCGGTTAAAGAGAATTTTGCCCCAGCCAAGTGGGACATGAATTAGGGGGTCGCGATCTTGTCCGCCAGCTTCAAGTACTAGTACGCTGGCGTCACTATCCTCCGTAAGCCTGTTTGCCAAGGTACAGCCCGCCGATCCGGCGCCGACTATGATATAATCATAGGTTTTCTCGTTGCTCATGATGCCCCCAATTATTCAAATGCGAAGGGCCAGACGTTGCCGTCTGGCCCTTACTATTACTCAAACTAGACGCTCGCGTTATGGCGCTTTTGTAGAAGCGGTTTTGAGAACGCCCTGAAGAATATTATACATCTTCTTTGTTTTCGGATTGCTACCGAGGAATTCATCGCCAAGCGGTGCGAGGCGTCTTGTAACCTCAGCCTGATCAGCCGCGGAAAGACGAATGACCTCTGCGCCATTCTTCTTCCACAATGCTTCGGCTTTCTTGTTTGCTTCATAAGCAAACTTACCGGCAAATGCTTCTGCATCGCGCCCGGTCTTCCGAACCATTTTCTGAAGGTCCTTCGACAATTTACCCATCCACCGCTTAGAAACAAATAGCACGCTTGGGATATGGCCGGATTCGATCAATGTGATCGATTTTGTGGTTGTGAAGAACTTTGAAGCACCCATAACAACGATCGAGCTACGGCAGGCATCAATGGTCTTGCGTTGCAACGCCGGCAACACTTCCAGGTACGGCATCGGAACACCCGTCACGCCCAGAACATTTGCCAGTTTACTTTCCATCTTGGTTGCGAGAACCCGAACCTTCAGGCCTTTGAGATCAGAAAGTTTCCGGATTGGCTTCAAGGAAGCGATAGAGGTTGGGCCATAGTTATAAATGGAAACACCAATGATGCCGTGTTTATCAGCGAGATTCAGGAACGGCGTCCGGAATTTTGGTGTGGTGAATGCGTTATGCGCATGCCAGAAGTTCTTGTACTTACCGGGTGCGTCGGGAGACTGGAACGCAACATTCATGCCAGAAAGGAAACCAGGTGGTGAAGCAAATGCTGCCTGTGCACCAATTTTTAAATTTTCCAACTGACGCGGAATTTTACCTAGCTGACCGGCAGGGAACACTTTGGCCTGAATTTTTCCGCCACTGCGTTTGTTGATCAGTTCAGCATAGTGTTTCGTAAAAGCATGTTGCGGGTCATTAATCGTGACCATGCCAATATTCATTTTGTGCTGCGCCTGCGCTGCGCCCGTTGCAAGCACAGCAACTGCCGCACCAGTTGCTAAGACAGTTCTAAGAATCATTTGTTCCTCCAATTGATTTCATATTTTTTGGGGTATCGCTCTTCCGGCACTTGCCCCGGTTGGTCATTTCTATCTGGCCAGATTATCCATTCCATTAACCAAGGAGACGGACGAGAACAAGCGAGAGGTCGGGCCAGTAGGAAACGACCCCCAACGCGAAAATATTGATCATGATAAACGGTACAAGCCCTGGGTAAAGACTAGAAAGTGGTACACGGAACAATGCCTGCGTCACAAATATGTTTAACCCAAATGGTGGGGTAAACATGCCGATGCTAACATTGACGGTCATGATGATACCAAAATGAACCGGATCAATGCCTGCTGCCAGGATGACCGGTTTAAGGATCGGCGCCAACACGAGTATTGCGGAGGCTGGGTCCAGAACGCAGCCGACGGCCAGTAGAAATACATTGATAATTAACAACACCATCCAGGATTCAAGACCTAGACTTTGAATCCATTCGACCATCCCTTGTGGGACCCCTGCGATTGTTAGCAAGCGGGAAAATAATGTTGCCGCGCCGACGATAACCAGGACTTGCGCTGTAAGATATACAGACTCGATTGTTACCTTCCACAATCCGGTAAAATTCATATCGCGATAGACCCACATCGCAACAATCACGGCGTAAAGGCAAGACACGCCGGCGGCTTCCGTTGGCGAAAATATTCCGGCGTAAATACCACCGAGTATGATCAACGGTGTACCAAGCGCCCAAGCACCGGCTTTTGTTGAACGGGCGACGCGTTTAACTTCGAACTTAGTCCCTTCCCGAATGTTCCTTTTCCGGGCGTAAAAATAAATATAGATGCCCATACAAAATGCGATGAATAAACCTGGCAACACACCGGCGATAAAGAGGTGTCGAACTGATTCTTCTGCAGCAGCCCCGTATAGAATCATCGCGATTGAAGGCGGAATAATCCCTGCGATAGCACCTGATGACGCAAGAAGCCCGCTGGCAAATTTTTCCGGATATCCTTTTTCTCGAAGAGAAGGGAACAGCATCCCCCCGATTGCGGCTACGGTTGCAGGGCTCGAACCGGAAATCGCCCCAAAAATTGTGCATGCACCAACAGTTGTAAGTGCAATACTGCCGCGGATTGCTCCCATCAATGATACTACCCATTCTACGAGCCGCCGGGAAATTCCTCCCTGCGCCATGATCGCGCCGGCAAATATGAAAAACGGTACCGCGATGAGCTTGTAATTATCGACACTGCCAAATAGTTCGATTTGAACCATCGTGATCGGCAGATCCATGATGAACAGGATCGTAATCACCGATGAGACCATCAGGATGACGAATATCGGGAACCCAAGTAGCAACAGGATTACTGGTAAAACACCCATGACGAGGAAAAGTTCCATGGTTCTATTCCACCTTTTCCCGAGCGGCCGCTTCCGCCGCCTCACGCAATGCCTCGACCTGCTCGGTTTCGCTCTCCAGCTTCCCGGCGAGATAATCTTTGAAGCGGATAATTATGAAAATCGCGATAAAAACGAATGAAACTGGAATGATCGAATGCATCCAATTCATCGGTATCTCAGCGACTTGGCTCACATGTGTCAGTTCTGCGATGGCGAACCAGGACTGATAAACAATCAGACCGCCGATGAAAACAAATACGACTACTGAAAATCCGTTCACGAGAGACCTGGAAATTCCCGGCAGCGTTTTGGAAATCAGATCCATTCTCAGATGGCCGCCATCCCAGGTCACGAGAACACTACCGAGATAGACAGCCCAAACAAGGACGTATCCCAAAACCTCTTCAGCCCAAATAATTGGCGCTAAAAAGACATAGCGACCAATAGCATTGGCAACGATTAAAAATACGCTGGCGATAAGCATGACGCCCAGCAACAGCCGGACAACTGGCAGAAAATATCTGCGAACGGCCTCCACCTGTAACGACTCCCTGTACTTCGTTTTTTAACAATTTTTTCGCGGTGCCATGCTGCTCAGACAGACCCTAATTGTCAAGCCATCGCTGCATCGACTTTGCCACTGAGTTAGTCACCATTGGCCCTCTCATAATTCCAATGGCGGACGTGACAGGATTCTGTTTCATACAGCACCCCAGTGCGACTCCGACGAATACATCACCGCAATAAGGAAGGCCAAAACCTCCGGCTTTCTCTCGAAAACCAATGATTACGAGCAATGCGAGTATTTCGATTTACTCTAACGGACAAATTCCAGAGCGAACCCGTCAAGCGGCACATTTTCGCGTTTTTCCATCGCTTTGGATTTTTCCCAGGCCTCCGCCGGCGTTGTCGAGGCTTCCAGTTCCTTGAGGCGCGGAAAGACCTCTTCTGCATAGAGTTTCATGGAAGTCTCGGTTTCTTCATGCGTCAGGAAGCCCGCTTGGCCCATCATCAGCATGTTGCCGAAGCCGCCAGAATACTCCCAGAAATTTTTTAACTGTTCATAAACCTGATCGGGTGTGCCAGCAAATACATTGCCGCGAGCCATTTGGTCATCGACGGTTGCTGTCAGAGGAACACCAGAGCCACCCCGAGCTCCGCGCATGATTTGTGCGGAAATTTGTGGAGGATGATAGCCCGGTGGGTTGGACCAATATCCGGGTACTTTATTGGCGGTCATGTACCAAAGAAGTTTCTCGGCACCTTCGCGTGCTTTTTTCTCGTTTTCGCCGACATATACCAACCCCAGATAACCGAGCCGATCGAACGGCGCGTGTTCTCCATGCATTTTGAGATAATCCTCTCGATATCCGTCGAAAATTTCGCGGATTCGGGGGTACCCAGCCAAGAACACAGCGCCCACATGCTTATGTTTTGCAACTGGAGTCGTACTCGGTCGCCCACCCATCGTTACCCAAACTGGCGGAGCGGGTTGCTGATAGGGGCGCGGCCATATGTTGATCTGCCGTCCATGAAACCAGCGGCCCTCGAAGTTAAACGGGCCATCATGTGTGGTCCATGCTTTCATGATCATATCGTGGGCTTCCCACAATCGTTGGCTGCCCCGCAACGGCGTCCGATTTGCCGGGGCGGCTTCGTATGGCACACCACGGACAAACCCGCATTCCAGACGACCTTTCGAAATTACGTCTATCAAGGCCATTTCTTCGGCCACGCGAACCGGGTTTCGACGGTTGGAAATCGGGTTGCCAAGGATAAGAAGCCGCGCGGTTTTTGTTTCGCGGGCCAAAATCGCAAGCATCAATGGGGCAGCAGGCACCATACAGGTCGCCGTCTGGTGATGCTCATTGTTCATGATATCCAAGCCGTAACTTTCGGCCATACACCAAAGGTCAAGGTACCAGTTGTAGAGCTCATGGCCCCGTTCAGGATCGAATTCGCCATTTGGCAGATTGACGCGAATGGATTCGTACTCGTCCTGCGGCGGCAGGTCGGGATAGGCGTCTTCGGTAAACCAGTAAGTTCTCATTTTTTGTTCCGTTAGTCTAAAAAGGCAAATACTTCATCGACAAAGCGATCTGTTTGTTCTGCATAGGGCGAGTGACCCGCCTCAGGAATGGCAACAAACCTCGCGTCGGGGATCAGGTCGGCGTAAGCTTTGCCGTAATTCGTCGTAACCAACCCATCGCTTTCTCCCCATAATAGGAGCGTCGGTGCAGAAATACGGTGCAACCGCTGAGGCAATTTTGGGTTATGCATATAGGGTTCCCAGGTATAGAGCCCAAGCGCAATCCGGTTACCGGCAAGTTCGGTTAATTCTTCATCGGTGAGACCGCTCATGTCCCGTGCATTGGCAGGGTCGTGATACATCAATTTGGTCGCCTCATCCGGTGGGACACCGAAGACGTCAGCAATGTCACGGTCAGTCGGACCACCAACTTTAACGCCGACCGCGTCAACGAGAATAATTTTGGAGAAACGCGCGCAGTTTATTGAGGCCAATTCTGCGGCGAGCCAACCACCCATTGAAATTCCCAACAAGACTGCGTCTTCAATCTCCAGCGCGTCGAGAACATCCAGGTAAAAATGGACAAGCTCGGGCATGCCATCAAAATGATCAGGTACTTTCGTTCCATTAAACCCGGGATGAGTGGGAGCGATCACTTCAAATTTCTCAGCCAAGCGATCAATGACCGGATGCTCCGCAATTGATCCACCTCCGCCATGCAATAACAACAGCTGCGGTCCCGACCCTTTGCGGGTAACAGTACATTCTCCAACCGGGAGATTTATTGTTTCAGTATTTGCGCCCATCGCCTCCTCACGCATCAAAGATCAATAATTCGACGTATTTCCTATCACAATGATCGCGCGTGTTCTAATGGATGAACCATATTTTTTTGTTGTGGGAAAGTTCTGGTCGAATTAGACCCTGAACGGAGGGATTGATAGGATATCGGGGCAACTGCCAAAGGCATATGTCGTATCATTGGACTGAAGTTTTCTTGTCGTAGAAATTAAATCTCATGTTTGAATCGATTTTTTCAGTACGCGACATACTGCAAACGCTTGGGCAGTCGCTGACGAGGCCGCTTCCGGACTTTTTAGAGTTCGTTGTCATGGACGCCTTCTTGGTGGTCCTTTTGTTGTATATTGGTCTTTTTATCTGGAAAATTTTCAAACTTTTGCAGTGGATGGTAACGGCACCATTCAAACGAAAACCTGTTACTGCAGACGCGGCTGAAGGAATAATAGACGAAAGGTCCAAAGCAGAACGCGCTAAACAGCTCCTGAAAGATCAAAAGAGACGGATAAATCCCTTTAAATCGGTGGGCGGGTTTTTTGGTAAAGCATTCCGAAGCATTGGTGGCGGCTGTAAGTGGTTCTTTAGTCTTCCTGTGAAACTCTTAGGCGTTTTAAAGCGCAAAAAACAGGACGAACCCGTCGTGACGCAGGAAGTCAGCGCAGACATATCCGGATTTACGACAGATACACCGGATACCATTCTTGACGAATTGAATGGTGAAGAAGATGCACCGGACGCCATACCTGCTGTAGAAAATGTTATTGCGGCAAACGATGGTGCCGAGGTGACGACCACAGAGGTTGATCCAGTAGATGTCTCAGTGCCACCAGAAGTACCGCCAGCTGCAGCGTCAGAAATGCCTGAAGTGTTGACAGGACAGCATCCAATACCACCTGCGGCGCCTTTACCGATTCCCACCCCACCTCCGACGAATATGAGCGAAGAGGCACTAACGGCGGCGTTTGAGCAGGAATTACGGGACGCACAGCAGGCGGAAGGGCAATTGGGCCAGTTAAAAGCGAAAGCGGCGGAGACCGCTCTGCAAAAAGGTGCAATGGCAGCGCACCGTTCCGTTGAAGAAGCCCTGCCGTGGTATGAAAAAGCGGCGGAGCTGGATCCGAAATCCGCCGCCGCACAGCTTGGTTTGTCCCGTTTATACAAAGAGACCGGAAATCTGCTCGGTGCATTCGATGCCGCACAAAAGGCGTTCACCAGCACAGGCGATGCGCAAACGCAGACTTTGGCGTTAGAAGGCATGGAGCAGGTTATTATTGCCAAATCGGACGCGCCGAGTTTGCCCGGACCGCAAGAACCGGTTCAACCAGACGAAAAAACGATTGAATCGATTCAATTCGCATTGCGATCAGACCCCGAGAACCCTGAATTGCAAAGAGACCTCTCGATCGCCTATGACGAGATCGGCGATGGTTTAGCAGAACAGGACAATCTTGTGGGCGCTCTCGAAAGCTTTGAGTCTTCGCTGATGGTGATCGAGCGCCTGACAAATTCCTATCCTGATGAAGTCGTATATCAGCGCGACCTTTCAATTTGTCACGAAAAAATCGGCGAAATTCAATAAGCCCTCGGCAATATCGATGAAGCAGTGGCGGCGTATGAAAAGAGTATGCCCATCGTAACCGCCGTTTCAAAGAATTATCCGAACAACGAACAATACAGCTCTGACATGAAGATTACGAAAGCGCGGCTGGCTGAGCTTTGGGCTGAAAGCTGAATTTAATTATTGTCCACTTAAATCGCTTTCCAAATATTGTGCGCCGATGCAGACATTTCGACATCATTTATGCTGCGCTCGTTTGACGCGTCCGAAGGAATTCGGACAAATTTTGTCAACGAGGCGCAATCGGCGGCGGTGGATCGACTTTCTGATTGTCGGAGTTTCCTGGCCGTAATGTGATTTTGGGAACCTTTTGATCTCTGCGGACAAGATTATAGAGCTTGTCCCAAAGTCTTTTGATACCCCGCACTATTTTTGGCAAAAGCCAAATTGCAATTGCCACAAAAATGCCGAGCAAGATCAGGAAGATCGTGGGGTTCAGGGCGATTAATGTTACTCCGCCTATGACAAGGCCGTCTTCCACGACGGAAGCACCCCAGTTCGAAAACGGTTCTGGAGATGTGTTGATCAGGATACGGCTTCCTGCTTTCAACGCATGTGTTCCTGCCGTCACGCCGCCGCCCAATAAGATGGCCGCCAATTGAACAGGAGTGCTGACATCGCCGACAGCGCCTGCAGCGAGCGCAGCGCCTGCAGGAATTCGAATAAACGTATGAAGTGTGTCCCAGGTGCTATCGACACCGGGGACCTTGTCCGCGACAAATTCGACAAAATACATGAATCCGGCGGCAGCAATGACGATGGGGTGCTGCAGAATTTGAAGATCGGGCGGTAAATCCAGATTGCCGGTAACGCCTAACAAACCAAGCGTCGCAACCGCAGCATATAAATTTAAACCACTTGCCCAGGCCGCCCCAAGTGCCAACGTAATCGCTGCTGAAAGTTCCATTACTGACTCAACTCCAAATCTACGTCATAGACGTTGGTATCCAATCGCCATTTTACAAGGCTTTAGAGCAACTTGTCATAGGGTGGAGCAAGAGCGTAGCCTCAGCAAAAGATTATAATCAGAGTTCGAGGGGTGACGCCATGGCTGACGGAAACGGCGGCATGAGAATAAGACATACGATGATCCGGGTATCTGATTTGCGACGATCGATCGAATTTTATACCCAGCTACTGGGTATGGACCTGATGCGAACCCGTGAGAATGAGGCACGTGGTGAACGTGTTGCCTATGTTGGATATGGAAATGAGTACAGCAATCACGCGTTGGAGTTAGTCGAAATGATGGTCCCGCCTGATGAATATGTGCATGGCAATACCTACGGCCATGTCGCTTTATTGGTGCCGAGTGTGGAGGAAATGAGTGCGGAGCTGAAAAAGGCTGGTGTGGAATTTGTGCTTGAACCGCACAGTCCTCGACCAGATAACCCGAATTTAATCGCCTTTATCAGGGATCCGGATGGATATGAGGTCGAATTGACGGAGCGCGGTTAGTACGGGTTCAGCTGGTCCAGTCTGTCAGCTTCCCATGATCGAAAATTGCCCGGGAGTTATAAATTTCTTCCAATAGCGGGAAATTGGTGTCTTCGTCTGGCGTATCGCAACTATGAGGCCAGACACAGCCGAAAAACCACTGCTCCGAATGCGCGTTGTATCGCTGAATGTAAACAGGTTTACCCCAAGCCGCGATAATTTGTTCTTTTGTCATACCCTTGCGCAGTTCCATGCGTCCAATCGCTTGGGCGACGGGTGCTGAAAGGTTTGGGTTTGCCGCGAGGTAAGAATTAACGCGTTCTTGCGCCAAGGTGTAATCCGTTTTCAGGTTAGCTCCCGTGCAACCGGCGGCGAGGGCGCTCATGGCTGCAATGGCAACGATAGTTTTCGCTGTTTGTTTCATCTTACCACCAACAAATTCCCGATACGGCCATAGAGTGGATAGAGTAGATATAGTGAAACCGTGCCCCTTATTCAGCCCTCGCACAAAAATGTGAGAAAGCGGGAATGCGAAAAACTAAGCGACTGGGTTCTCATCGAGAATTGTCATGCGTCTCAAGAGGCGACGCTTTTCTGGATCGTAATGTTTTCGCGCATGCGCTGTGCAGCGGTTGTCCCATAGAACCAGGTCGTGAGCCTGCCAGACATGTTCATAGACATTTTGAGGGCTTTCGATGAGATCGAAAAGATAATCTAAGATCTCGTCACTCTCCTCTCTGTCGACTTCATTAATCCGGATCGACATCAAACGATTTACGTAGATTGACTTGCGGCCTGTCACCGGATGAGTCCGGATAACAGGGTGAGAGAACTGCGGCGCGTTGGGATCAACTTCGTCAGGCCGCAGGCTCGGATTGGTGTCGTAGTTGAAATAGTTGAGGGCGGTTTTGTTTTCGAGTCGTTCCTTCCAATCATCATTCAACTGATCATATACGGCACAACAATTTGCGAAGCAGGTATTACCACCGACATCCGGAACTTCAATTGAATAGAGGGTAGATGCTTTGCAGGGGTGTTCAGAATACGCTTGATCATAATGAAACATCATTTCGCCGAGCTGCACTGCAGTGGCTAATTTTGGATCTTCTTTATTGGTGACAAACAGAAATTTCGAATCTGACTTGGTGGATTTTAACCCCGCAATTTCTCCGAATACACGACAGAAACGCTCTTGTTCGTCTTCCGTTAGCTCCTGACCGCGCAGTAACAGAACCATGTGGTCGTGCCAGGCCTTTGTAAGCGCGTCAGTGTCTTCGCTGGAAAGCGGATTGGTCAGATCAAGGCCCGAAATAGCGGCGCCCGCTGCATCGGAGAGTTTTTCTATAGTTATTGCCATGGTGCCTAATGCCCTGTTGGGTTTATCATTTATTTTGAAATCTAAACGAGCCCAACCAATAAGGTTAGACAGGGAGAGATCCATGGCGATTATAATTTCCGATGATGATGTGCGAAAGCATCTAACGATGGCAGAATGTATTGAAGCCATGGATGTTTGCTTTGGCGATTTCGCGGAAGGCAAAGCAAAAACACTCCCTAGATTGCGTTATCGGGTTGATGCTCCAGATGATCCTGGACGCGAATATTTTGCCAATGTTCATGTTGGCGCTGTCCCCAGTTACGGCATGGCATGTGTGCGGGCGGGCTCAAATATGTTGGCGAAAAGCAGCGCCCCTGGCCGTAAGACGACGAGCAGTCCCGATTCCTATAATTGGACCGTTATTACTCTTTACGATCTCAACACCGCTGAACCGCTGGCATTTTTGCATGAGTCGCATTTGAGCGGTGTTCGCGTTGGTGCAACAACGGGGGTTGCAGTCGATAAAATAGCAAGGGATGACGTTGCCGAACTCGGATTGTTTGGCACAGGGCGGCAAGCGCGGGCAAATTGCGAAGCGATCTGTACCGCACGTCCCTCAATCAAACGCGTAAAAGTCTACAGCCCGACACAGGAAAATAGAGAAGCGTTTCCCGGCCAGGTTCCATTGGAAGGGGTAGAAATTATACCGGTGGAGAGTTCTGAAGAAGTCCTTGCCGGTGTAGATATTGTTTGCTCAATGACGAATTCTACCAAGCCAACATTTGACGGAAATCTCCTGCAAGAGGGGCAAATGGTCATTTCTGTTGCCAATTCGGATGTCACGCTGAAGCGGCACGAAGTCGACGAAACGACCTTTGAGAGGGCATCGGATATTGTCATCAATGATTGGGAGAGCGTCGTCACCAATCAGCAAACTGAGCTGCTCGATATGATCGAGCGCGGCGCGGTCGATCAAGATCGGGTAGTTGAGCTTGGACGGCTATGTACGGGCGAGAAAACCGTTAAACAATCGAACGAGAATATCGTCTATTACAAAAATAACACTGGCTTGGGGATGCAGTTCGCGGCGGCTGGCGCTGTGATTTATAACAAAATGAAGAATGACGATACCAACCGTGTTGTTCCACGTGAATGGCTTGCGGCGGAAGACTATCCCTAGCTGTTGGAGACAATGATGCAGTATCGCGAATTTGGCGGGACTGGTATTCAACTATCGCGCATCGGGCTTGGCTGCTTCAGTATGTCGGGGGCATACGGCGCGGCGGACGACGCTGAATCAATCGCGACCATTCATCGGGCGATGGAACGAGGCGTAAATTTATTAGACACCTCAGCGCGCTACGGTGGCGGGCACAATCACCAACTTATTGGCGAAGCCATAAAAGGGCGTCGCGATCAGATATTCATTCACTCCAAAACAGGTACAATTCGCAACAAAGGTGATCGTAGCGTTGCCGAGGGAAGTGGCACGCCTGACAGGCTCCGCAGTATTTGCGAACAAAGCCTGAAAAATCTAGGTGTCGATTATCTTGACGCAATGTGCCAATCGCGCGTTGATCCGACGGTCCCGATTGAGGAATCCGTGGGAGCGGTTGCCCGTCTCGTGGAGGAAGGGAAGGTCCGGTTTATAGGACTTTCCGAAGCAGCACCCGAGACTGTGCGACGTGCCTCAGCGGTTCATTCGCTGGTTTCGTTACAATTTGAATATTCCCTGTGGACCAGAGATGTCGAGCAGGGACATCGGCAGGCGTGCGAAGAATTGGAAATGGCGTTGATGGCTTACGCACCACTCGGATACGGTTTTCTCGCCGGTGTGGTGGATAGGGCCGGTGCGCAGTCAGAGGACGATATTCGCGGGAAGTTTCCAAGATTTAGTGAGGAAAATTTTGAAACCAATCGCGAAAAAGTTACGCAGTTGGAGTCATTTGCTGCGGAAAAGCAGTCCACGGCCGCGCAAATCTGCCTCGCGTGGCTTTTGGCGCATAATGACAATGTATTTCCAATCCCTGGATGCAAGAGTCGAAAGCATTTGGATGAAAATCTCGACGCCATCGAAATCGTCCTGACCGAAGACGATCTGGCTAGATTAGATAGAATTTTTCCGAAGGACGCAGCATCAGGTGACCGCTATCCGCCCGGCGGCATGAAACGCGTAAATCTGTAGGATTTTGGCAGACTGTTTGGGACTTATTGCGTCAGCTATATGGCGTGCGTCGATTTCGGAGAGAAAGTGAAGAAAATTTCCATAAGCAAAACAGATATAAATTTGTGGCGCTTACCATTTTCACTCTTTATTCATTGTGGCTTAATGCACCAAATAACACGCTGAACAGGGAGCTGTAGCATGGGACAATATTCGATTCCTGCGTTTAACGAGTTCATCGACGAGATGCATGAACATTTTGCCAAGGGTTTGCCGGAAGTTGAACAATGGGAAGGTGTGCGGCCGCTATTGCGGAAACTCATATCGGATGATGCTCTTCTTGAAGCTTCGAAGGGTTGGGAACGAAAGAAAGGCCGCGAGTACATTCTCCATCACGACCCTGAATATGATTTCTTCGTCGGCGCGCTTGTTCGTGAGCCGAAGCACACGGCAATGGCGCATGATCACGGACCGACTTGGACAATTTATGGTGTGCTGGATGGACAAGAAGTGACACATGTCTATGAGCGCACCGATGATGGCAGTAAGGAAGGATATGCGGAACTGGAACTGAAAGTTCGTTCTGACGCACCGGCGGGCACTGTTGATATCGTGCCGCCCCATATCCCCCATGCCGAGAACGGCAACAGTCCGCGTTCGGTTGCCATTACAGTCCGGACGACAAAACCCGGCAGTTACGATCAGGTCATGTTTAATTTGGAAACTGGCAAAACCGGAACTTCACGCGGATTGGTGCTCGTACCTCTCGCAATCTAGCCCGTTTCCGCTAGCGAACGCCGTTCGACTTTAGATTTTTGGCAAGTACTTCAGCCCTGGTTCAATTCTAAACGATCAGTTCGTCCGAATTTGAGCACCCTTGATAGGTTGGTTGACGTCAAACGTTGAAAGGCCAACCATTGGGCGTAAACCGAGTTCTGGAGACGTTTTCATGGATGGTAGGAAAATCCGCGGCCACCGGGCGCGCATCGGCTACACCGTCGCCGCCGTCACCACCGAAGTTTATCCAATCGATTGGTATCGGGTTGTCCCCGATGGCGTGTCGCTGATGATGATAACCCTGCCATTGGGTGAAAGGTCGCCTGACGATGTTAAAAAATGCTATCAGATATCAATTGAGGCTGCCCATACAATGGCACAAGCGGGCGCAGACCTCGTTTTGCTGGGCGGTCTGCCGATCAATGTTTCAAAGGGCGATGACACAGTTGATTCATTGATGGAAAGTCTGGAGCGCGAAATCGGTGTTAAAGTGTCGTGTTCGGCGCTTGCCCAGGTTCATGCATTTGCAGCGCTCGGTTCCCAGAATGTCTGTATTGTCCATCCATTCACGGAAGATCAGAGCGCTCGGCATGAGCGCCATATCAGGGGATTTTTTGGTCTTAACCCAATGGGTGTTATTGCTGGTGGGTCCAGCCTGATAAACCTGGGTACGTTGCCGCCGGAGCGGGCCCTTGAATGGGGCAGGGCGGCAATGAAAGCGAATCCGGGGGCGGATACACTTTATTTTAGCTGCCCACACTGGACAGTTATTGATGCGATTCAGCCGCTAGAGGACGAATTCGGAATCAACGTAATGACATCGCTTCAGGCGATAGCATGGGAGTCAATGCGAAAGACCGGGATCGACGATCGTGTGAACGGATTCGGGCGTCTGCTCAGCGATTTTTGAGATCCTGTAATTTGGCCAGCCCAACAGTTTATACGCCACCCGATAATTCGAGGTTTTCTAGCATGTTAGTAGGGCGTTCTTTTTACGTAGTCGAATATTCCCAATAATGAAATCACGGTTGAAGTCCGGAAATAGTCATCCAATCCTGTGCGGTTTGTACAGATTACATTTCCTGGTTTTTAAACAGGCCTTAAGTGCTGCTCTAATCTCTGTTCCAAACTTTCCATCTATCTCTCCATTATAGAAACCATGATTTTTTAGGGATTTTTGAAACCGTTTCGCCCAATAGGCGGAAAGGCGTGCCGCACCGTATAAGTCCTGGATCGCCCGGTTCAATTCGCCCTTTTTTCTATAGGCGATGCCGCGGTTGTAGTAGGTAGCCGCAGATTTGGGGTTTAGTTCAATGGCCATGTTCAAATCGTGGGTCGCCCGATTGACTTGGCCTTTGTCGCTGTAAGCTACGCCGCGGTTGTTGTAGGCATCCGCATATTTTGGGTTCAGCTTGATGGCTTTGTCATAATCCTGGATCGCCCGGTTCAATTGACCCTTTTTTCTGTAGGCGTTGCCACGGTTGAAGTGGGCAAGGGCGAATTGCGGATTCAGCTCGATAGCCTTGTGAAAATCCTGGATCGCCCGGTTTAATTGGCCTCTTTTTCTGTAAGCCGCGCCGCGTTTGATATGGGTAATCGCTAATTTCGGGTTAAGCTCGATGGCCTTGTCATATTCCTGGATCGCCCGGTTCAATTGCCCTTTTTTTCTGTAGGCGTCGCCGCGTTTGATATGGGCAATCGCATATTTTGGGTTTAGCTCGATGGCCTTGTCATAGTCCTGGATCGCCCGGTTCAATTGGCCTTTTATTCCGTAGGCATCGCCGCGACTTCTGTAGACAATCGCCAGCTTCTTGCTCGAGATAGGCTTTCCCCGAAGTGACTTAGTTGTGATAATTTCGTTACATCCAGAAATTTTCCGTTCTGGGTCCTTCGATATGCAATCCTCCACAGCATCTGCATAGGCTGGCAATGCAGCGAAGAGCAATCCGAGCACCAGCAACAATGATGAAAATTTCGGTTTCATGATATCTTCCAGCCTTCGTATCCAACTAAGGTTTTTGTCGAACTCCACAATTGGTTTTTTAACGTTATCTCCGCAATTTCTTTAATCTGGACTATTGGAGCTGTGTGCAATTGTTACCCAAAACACGGAATAACAGTACAGTTTATTAAATTATAAAAGGAAAACTGGTCGGAGTGAGAGGATTTGAACCTCCGGCCCCTGCCTCCCG
>CEUN01005616.1_pt1 | contig 59371 bp, 56 predicted proteins | sample 361501 | NCBI WGS metagenome assembly CEUN01 (sample SAMEA2622801, study PRJEB7988) | marine metagenome | biome: marine biome (ENVO:00000447); feature: marine epipelagic mixed layer (ENVO:xxxxxxxxx); material: "saline water (ENVO:00002010), including plankton (ENVO:xxxxxxxx)" | depth 120 m | reverse complement strand
TCGGGCCGCCAGCGCAAGCAGCCCAGGATGGTTGCCAGCAAACTGAACGTGGCGACCAACTCGCCGACCCATTGGCCAACGCCTGTTCGCTCGTGTCCCGAGGCGAACAGCAACGGCTGATCGAACATGATGTGGGCCACCATGGTGCCTGCGAAGGCGCCCAGAATCTGAACCACGATGTAGAGCACACTCTCGCGCACCGAGATATCGCCTCGGATGGCAAAGGCAATCGTGACGGCGGGATTGAAATGCGCGCCGGACACCGGCCCGTAGACCAGGATCAGCACGGCCAGGATCGCTCCCGTGGCAATCGTGTTGCCCAACAGCGCGACACCAACGTTATCGGGCGAGAGCGTCTCGGCCATGATGCCCGAACCCACCACCACAGCGAGGAGAAACGCCGTCCCGACGAACTCGGCAGCGAGCTTGCGTGTCATATCCATCTCTCTAGGCTTCCCCCTTCAGCGCGCGGCATCGTGCTACGATTCCGTGACTTATGGGTGGCAAATCACCCGTCGTTCCACAAGTCATCCCCAGGGAAATCGTCCATGTCCGATCACGACCTATGCTTCCTGTCCGCAACCGAGGCTCTTGGCCGTTTCCGTGATCGCTCGCTCTCGCCGGTCGAACTCCTCAAGGCACAGATCGTCCGTGCCGAAGCGGTCGAGCCCACGATCAACGCTCTGGCCTACACCTTCTTCGACGACGCACTTGACGCAGCAAAGAAGGCAGAAGCCCGCTACATGAAGACCGATGGGCGCCTGAGGCGCCTGGAGGGGCTCACCCTAGCCGTGAAGGAAGACACGGCTGTGAGGGGACGGCCCCGCACCTTCGGGTCGCTGATCTTCAAGGATAACATCGCCGATCACGCCAATCCGTCGGTCGAGCGGCTGATACGTGCCGGAGCCATCGTCCACGCACTCACCACCTGCCCGGAATTCGTCTGGCCTTGGACCTGCACGTCACGTCTTCATGGCGTAACACGCAATCCCTGGAATCCGGAGATGACCTGTGGTGCCTCATCAGGCGGCGCGGCGGCAGCCGTGGCGTCGGGTACGACAACGCTTGCAACAGGTTCCGACAGCGCCGGGTCCATCCGCATGCCCGCCGCCATGTGCGGTATCGCCGGCTACAAACCGCCCTATGGTCGCAACCCCGGCAGCCCCGAAGTCGCCATGGACGCGTTCTTCCACATCGGACCCATGACCCGCACGGCGGCTGATGCGGCACTCATGCAGAATGTCATGTCGGGCCTGCACAAAAAGGATCACAGCACAGTCGCCCAGAACATAACGCTGCCTGAGAGAAATGCACGGATCCGTGGTGCGAAGATCGCCTATTCCATCGACATGGGCGTCTACACCGTGGCGCAGGATGTGCGCCGCAATCTGCTCGACACCGTCGCACTGTTGCGGGACTCCGGCGCCACAGTCGAAGAGGTTGAAACACCTTGGGCGCAGGCGGCCGCTGATGTCTCCGGGAACTGGGGAGGCCTCATCTATGCCGACGAGTTCTCGGACGCGGTCAACAATCACCCCGATCTTGTGTGCGACTACACCCGCGACTTCGCCGACTACAACGAGAGCCTGACCCCCCGCGGATTCCATGAGTGCATGCAGGTGATCGGCAGAACCTGGGCCGAATTCGGGCCACAGCTTGCGCGCTACGATGCGTTCCTATGCCCGACCGTGGGGGCAACCACCATTCCGGCCGACTGGCCCGACTGGTCCGAGCCGGTCACGGTTGATGGCCAGCCGTGCGATGTGCACGACCTCATCATGACCTTCCTGTTTAATGTGTTCAGCCGCTGCCCTGCGCTCTCGGTGCCGTCGGGCTTCGCCGACAATGGTGTACCCACAGGTGTCCAGATTGTCAGCAATCCCTATGACGACAAGGCGGTCTTCCGCGTCGCGCAGGCCCTGGAGAGCAACCTGGACTTCAGCAAGACAGCGGTTTGAGCTGCCTACATCCCTTCGACGACATAGGACCGGCTTATACAGGCCTTGTCGCGGATGGAGAGAGCTTCGGCATAGTCATCGCTGCGGAACCAGGCGACGGCCTGCTCAGCCGAGGGAAAGCGGATGATCACCGCGCGCGACAACGGTGCGGGCTCACCTTCCAGATGGGTGATGTTCTCGCTGGCAGCGAGCACGTCACCTTCGAAGGTCGCAAGGGTCGGGCCGATGAGTTCGCGATAGCGCGGCATCATCTCCGGGTGTTTCACATCGAGTTCAACGACGTAGTAGCCGCAAGCCATGTCTCGTCTCCGCTGAGATCAGGGATGATCCTGTGCCGCGAGCAGTTCCTGCTCTGTGTGCTGGCAGTAGACGACGTGGCCGTCGCCCATGTCCTGACGCGGCGCTGATTCGACATCGCAGCGACCTTCGATCATGACCGGGCAGCGCATCCGGAACGGGCAAGGCACATCATGCAGCATCACGTTGCTGCGCATACCGGCTTCGGTCTCGCGGCTGCCGATCACCTCTTCCAGCCAGCCCCGGCGCAAGGCCGGAACCGAATTGATCAGGAGCTGCGTGTAGGGATGGTGCGGCGGCGCGAAGACTTCCTTGGTCAGGCCCGCGTCGATGATCCGTCCGGCATACATCACGGCCACACGGTCAGCGATGGACGCCACCGTCGAAAGGTCGTGACTGATGAAGACATAGGCCACCTGATGCTGCTCGCGCAGGTTCTTCATCAGTTCCAGCACGCGGGCGGCGACCACCGTATCGAGGGCCGAGAGAACCTCGTCGCACAGGATGACATCGGGTTTGGCCGCAAAGGCACGGGCGATCGACACACGCTGCCTTTGACCGCCTGACAGTTCCGACGGGAAACGGCCAGCATAGTCGGCATCGAGCCCGACCATCTCGAGCAGCTCGGCCACGCGGTCGTGCTTTTCCGAGCCATGCATGCCGAAGTAAAGCTCCAACGGACGGCCGATGGCATCATCGACACGCTTCTCCGGATTGATCGACTGATCCGGGCTCTGGAAGATGATCTGGATACGGCGGAGCTGTTCCTTGGTCCGCTTGCGCGAGTGCTCGGGCAGCACTTCACCGCCCAATGTCAACTCGCCACGGAGAGACGGCTGCAGACCGGCCATGACACGCGCCAGCGTGGACTTGCCGCTGCCGGATTCGCCGACCACGGCCAGAACCTCACGCGGATAAACGTCGAGATCGATGTCGTGAAGGACATACTGCTCGCGCTCGACCGTGGCGAAGAAACCGGGCCGCTCATAGGTCGAGTCCATATCCCGCACCGTCATGATGGGTTCCTGGCCTTCGGCCGGGTTCCATTCCGAGGTTGCGGTCTCTCGCGTCGGCTTGGGCTTTACAGCACCCAGCAGCGTGCGTGTGTATTCTTCCGTTGCGCTGTTGAGAATTTTATCGGTGAGACCTTCTTCCACCACGTCACCCTGGTTCATCACCAGAATCCGGTCGGCGACCTGCGCCACGACCGACAGGTCATGGCTGACATAGACCGCCGCCGTGTTGTGTTCGCGAATGACGCCCTTGATCGCTTTCAGGACCTCGATCTGCGTTGTCACATCGAGTGCAGTGGTCGGCTCGTCCAGCACCAGCATCTTGGGCTGGCACGCCATGGCCATCGCCACCATGATGCGCTGCTGCTGACCACCGGATGTCTGATGCGGGAACCTGTTCGCGATCACTTCGGGATGCGGCAGGTCGAGCAAATCAAGCAACTGCACGGCGCGCTTCTTCGCCTCATCGCCTTCCGCCAGCTTGTGCAGACGCAGGCTCTCGGCGATCTGGTCACCGATCAGAATGGCCGGATTCAGCGCCGCCTGGGCACTCTGCGCCACATAGGCGACATCACGCCCGCGCATATCCCGCCGTTCGGCTGCCGACATCGTGAGTATGTTGCGGTCTTCCAGGAAGACCCTGCCGTTGGCGAACCGTGTGCCGGGCCGTGTGTAGCCCAGTGCCGCCAGCGCAACCGTGGTTTTGCCTGCTCCGGATTCACCGATCAGAGCCACAACCTCGCCGGCGTTCACATCAACGCTGCACTTGTGGACGGTCTCTACCCAGATACCAGAGGGAGGTCTGCCTTCAACGATCAGGTCCTCGATCCGCAACAATGCTGTCACTTGGTCAGTTCCTCGGAAATGCCGCGACCGGACTGAGCGCCCAACCAGTCAACGATGAGATTGACGCCAACCGTGAGGATAGCGATGGAGAAGGCCGGCACGAGAACCGACAGGTAAGCGCCGTTCAGAAGACCGTTCTGGTTCTCGCGAACCATCGAACCCCAGTCTGCGTCGGGCGGCTGAATGCCCAGGCCGAGGAAGCTCAGGCTGGACAGGAACAGGATCGAATAGGTCAGACGCAGGCCAAACTCGACCGCCAGCGGTCGGATCGTGGACGGGAAGATCTCGCGCACCAGGATCGACATAAGCTTTTCGCCGCGCGCCCGCGCCACTTCAACGAACTCCAGGGCGGCGATGTTCATGGCAACCGCGCGACCCACACGGGCAACACGCGACGCATGAAGGAACGCGATCGTACCGATCAGCACCGTGATATCCGACGACAGTGACGCAATCACGATCAGGGCCAGCAGGATCGGCGGGAACGACAGGAAGGCATCGATCAGCCAGGTGATGAAATCGTCGTAGTAGCCGCCGATCTCAGCGGCCGAAAAGCCAACCACCATGCCCAGAACAAAGCCCACGATGGTTGCCGCCAGGGCAATACCCACCGTGAGCTGCGCGCCATAGAGCAGACGACTGAGGATATCGCGGCCCAGGACATCAGTCCCCAAAAGGAAGTCGGGACCGGGCAATTCGTAGTTGCCCTCCGACACGATCTCACCCACGCCGTAGGGTGCCAGGAGCGGCCCGAACAAACCCAGGAACAGGCCAATAATCACGACGATGATGCCACTCCAGGCCCAGAAATCCGGTTTGGGACGCGCCCGCTTGCTGCGTTTGCGTCCGACCACAGGCGATGCGACAGCGTCGGTCATTTGGCATACCTCAAGCGGGGATTGGCGAAGATGGCCAGAACGTCAGCCGTGATGTTGAGCGCGATGTAGAAGCTGCAGAAGACCATGGCGCAGGCCTGAATCAGCGGCACATCCCGGAAGATCACGCTGTCGACCATCAGTCGACCAAGACCGGGGTAGGTGAAGATCACCTCCACGATAACAACACCACTGACCAGATAACCCAGGTTCAGCGCCACGACGTTCACGATCGGACCCAGCGAGTTGGGGATGGCGTGCAGCATGATGATGCGTGACTTCGAAGCGCCCTTGAGCAGCGCCATTTCGATGTAGGGCTGCTTCAGCACATCCAGGATCGCCGCACGTGTCATGCGAATGATGTGCGCCAGCACCGTCAGCACCAATGTCATCATCGGCAGGAAGGTCAGGATCAGCGTATCGCCGAGGTTGCTCCAGCGCGGGCGACTAATCACGAACTTGAACCATTCCAGCTCCATCGCGAAGATAATGATCATCACCAGCGCGATCACAAAATCCGGGATCGAGATGAAAAAGACCGTGATGGCGGTGGTGATGCGGTCGAAGACGCGCTCCGGCCAGGCGGCGCACAGGAGACCGAGACCTAGAGCCAGCGGCAGAGCGACCGCTGTGGCGTAGAGCGCCAGATTGATCGTGTTCCAGAACCGCGGCCCGACCACCCTGCTGACGTCAACCCGGTTGGCCAGCGACTGGCCGAGATCGCCTGTAAGGACGCCGCCGAGCCAGCCGAAGTAGCGGATATGGGCCGGATCGTTCAGTCCCATGCTCTCGCGCAGCGCGGCAAGGTTTTCTTCCGTTGCCGACTGACCCAGCATGGCCTGCGCCACATCACCTGGAAGAATTTCGGTGCCAATGAACACCATGATCGAAACAGCTAAAAGGGTGAGCAACCCTAGAAACAGCCGCCGAACGATGAGCTTGAACACGTCAAGCGCCTCCACGTTACTGGCCCTTCGCCTGAAGTTGGCGCCCGACCGTGCCCCACCGGTTTTCCGGCTTGGAGACATCGTAAAAGCCGAGCGGTGAAACGCAACCCGCCGACTTTCAATTTCCTGTATGGAGGGCGCTAGATCGGTTTTCGCCAGGCCGACGATCGTGGCCATGCACGCAAGACGGCCTGCACCACGGTCGCCAGCGGAATGGCGAAAAACACGCCCCACAACCCCCAGAGACCGCCGAAGATCAGGATCGCCACAATGATGGCGATCGGATGCAGGTTGACGACCTCACTGAACAGAAGCGGCGCCAGAAGGTTGCCGTCGAGCGCCTGGATGATCCCATAAGCGATAAGCGCGTAGCCGAAATCCCAGCTCAGCCCCCACTGGACGAAAGCCACCAGCGCAACGGGCACCGTGACCGCAGCGGCGCCGATGTAGGGGATGAGCACCGACAACCCGGTGATGACCGCCAGCAGCATCGCGAAATCCAGGCCCAACGCCGCGAACACGACATAACTCACGCCCCCGACGATCAGGATTTCCCAGAACTTGCCGCGCACATAGTTGTAGACCTGATCACGGACTTCCGACCAAACCATGGTGGTGAGTTCGCGCTCTCGCGGCAGAAACGAAACCACCCATGCCGTGATCTTTTTCTTGTCCTTGACCATGAAGAAGATCAGCAGCAGCACGAGAATGGCGAACACGATCGCCTTGAGCAGGCCGACAATCGACGCTCCCGCGAACGACGGCAGACTGGCCGCTGCCACCAGCACACTGGCACCAAGATCGCCCATGAAATCACGAACCTGCTCTTCAGACACCACACCCGGGAACTGTTCCGGCAGTGCCAGCAATTGCTCCTGAATTGTCTGTGTCATCTGCGGAGCCTGTCCCACGAAATCAAAGACCTGCTCGATGATGACCGGCAACAGGACGAGCATGAAGACCAGCATGGCCGCCACAAATCCGGTGAACGCCAGGATCACGGCAAGCAGGTGACCAACGCCGCGCCGCTTCATCCACTGGACCGGGCCATCAAGCAAAAAAGCGATGACAACGGCCGTGATCACGGGAGCAACCATCTCGGCGACGAAGATGATCGCAGCCAGGGCAACCAGAAGCACCGAGGTCAGGATCATGACCTGTGGATCGGAGAAGGTCTGATAGAACCAGTCGCGGATCGGCTTCATGGCGGCGGTACTCGGTGAAACACAGACCAGACCATAGGGACATGGCCAAGACGCGGCAAGACGCTGACACGGCTTGCCTGTCGAGCGCCGCTCTCTATGGTGCAGAAAGATCAGGATGAGGATGTGTTGTGACGGACAATGTTGATGTTGTGATCGTGGGTGCCGGTTCCGCCGGGCTGTCGGCTGCGAAAACGGCTGCCGGCCAAGGGTTGACCTTCGTCGTGGTGGAAGCCTCCCACCGGATCGGCGGGCGAGCCTACACAGAGGAGTTCGCTCAGGGTCAGCCGTTCGATTTGGGCTGCCACTGGATGCACTCGGCCAGCCTCAACCCGTTTGTCGGCATCGCCGACAAACACGGCTTCAACTATCGCAAGGACGGGGATTGGGTTCGCGGTGTACACCACCACGGCGCGTGGCTGGACGAAGAACAGGGCAAGAAGTTCGACGCTCTGGCGGAAGCCAACAACAAGGCTATCGCCGCAGCAGCAGAGGCCGGCGACGACACGCCCATCTCGGAGCTGATCGACCTCGACAGCCCCTGGGCCGCCTATCACGCCTACTGGTTCTCCTTGGGTGTCTCCCGCGATATCGACCAGACCGGGGCCGTCGATGTCTCTGCCTACAACGACACCGACGAAAACTGGCCGGTTCTGGAAGGGTATGGCGCGCTGGTCGCTGCCTGGGCCAGCGACGTTCCGGTCACACTCAACGCTGCGGTGGACCGCATCGGACTCACAGCCGATGGCGTTGAGGTCGAGACCAGCCGCGGGACGATTAATGGCCGTACCGCTCTGGTCACAGTCTCCACCAATATCCTGTCATCGGGACGGATCGTCTTCGAACCCGGATTGCCGGACTGGAAGATGACGGCCGCCCAGGAGCTTCCGCTGGGCGTTCACAACAGGATCGGGGTCCTGCTCGACCACAATCCTCTCGCAGGTGGAGCACGAGACTTCGCAACAGTCATGCGCGAAGACGACGAGGTCCCCTTCGCGATCGAACTGGGGCCCTATGGTTACTCCTACGCGGTCGGTGTGACCGGCGGCCGGTTCGGCTCATGGCTGGAGCGCGCAGGACGGGCCGCAAGTGTCGAACACCTCGTCGAGAACATGCGCGCGGTCTGGGGCAGCGACATCGTAAAGCACGTAACCGACCGAGTGATCGTGACGGCATGGGAAGGCGACCTCTGGACACTGGGCTCCTACTCTGCTGCGACGCCAGGCAATGCTCACCAGCGGGTCGAACTCGCCAAACCGATCGACGACAGAATCTTCTTCGCCGGCGAAGCCACGTCTCCGGATTTCTTCTCCACCTGCCACGGTGCCTACTTCAGCGGCATAAGGGCCATCGACGAGATCTCGGCCGTACTTTCGGACAAAGCCTGAGAAAGCGCCCGGCTCTTTGAACAGCTTGTTAGAAACACTCATAAATGTTGTTATAACTCCTGCAAACTCTGGGAGACTATCAATGAATAGGCAGGAAACGCTTACCCGCGAATTTCTGAGGGGTAAGGTATCGCGTCGCGACTTTCAGACAGGGCTCATCAACATGGGCCTGGGTGCCGCAGCCGCGAGTGCTCTGGTTGACAACACCATCAGGGAAGCCCGGGCAGCACACGATCCCAAACATGGCGGAGAACTCCGCGTTGGGTTCACCAGCAGCAGTGCCGCTGACACGCTCGATCCCGCCCATATCGTCGCCGGTGTTGATATCGGCCGCGCCGGCCTTCTTTACAGCCGCCTGATCGACTTCATTCCGGGTGAGGGCCTCGTCGGCAATCTCGGTACCAGCTGGGAACCCAATGGCGATGCGACCCAATGGACCATCGAACTCTTGGACGGCGTCGAGTTCCACAACGGCAAGACCGTAACGGCGGCCGATGTAGCCTATTCGTTCAATCGCCATCTCGACCCCGATGAAGGCTCTCCGGCAAACGCCTATCTCGGCGATGTCGAATCCATCGTGGCCGATGGCGATCGTCATGTCGTCTTCAACATGAAGGCGCCGAATGCCGATATTCCCTACCTGCTGACCGAGTATCACTTCACCGCCCAGCCCGAGGGCGCAGATGCCCAGAGTTATGTCGACGGCCAGGCCATCGGTACCGGTGCGTGGATGGTTGAGGAGTTCGAGCCCGGATTCGACGCCATCTTTGTGCGCAATCCCAATTACCATCGGGACAACCGGCCCTACGTCGATTCGGTCCTCACCTTCGGCATTCCGGACAACACAACACGCGTGAATGCCCTGATCGCCGACGAAATCGACATATGCATCGGGCTCGAGCCGCAGCTTGTGAGCGCGGTTGAGGATGCGGCCAACGCCGAGGTGTTGAACCAGCCCGGCGGCGCTCACCCGACCTACCCCATGCGATCGGATGTCGCTCCATACACGGACAACAACGTACGCTTGGCCCTGAAGCATGCCGTGGATCGGGAACGGATGCTTAATCTTGCCTGGGACGGTCTTGGCACCGTCGGCGCCGATCACCCGATCCCGCGCCACGATCCGTTTTTTGCGCCCGAGGTCGAGCCGTTCGAGCAGGATCCGGATAAGGTTGCCTACTACCTGAAGCAGGCCGACGCCGAAAACATGACCTTCGAGCTTTCGGCATCCGACGCCAACTTCGGCGGCGCTAATGCCAGCATCGTCATGGCGGAGTTGATGAGCGAGGCCGGTGCCAATGTCTCGGTCAAACGCGTGCCGTCCGACGGATACTGGAGTGCTGTCTGGCTGAATGATCCCTGGTGCGGTTCATCCTGGTACGGCCGTCCCACGGCCGATCTGATGCTTGCCATCGCCTACATCTCCGGTGGTGCCTGGAACGAGAGCTTCTGGTCGAATGAGCGTTTCGATTCCCTGGTGTTCGAAGCTCGGCAGACTGTTGATGAAGACCTGCGTCGCGATCTCTATCGCGAAATCCAATTCATCATGCGTGACGAAGGTTCAACCATGACCCCGGTCTTCACAAACTGGCTCGATGCCTATGCCAGCCGTGTACAGGACCTGAAAGGCCACCCGCATGGCTTCGGTGGCTGGATGTACTGGGAAGATGTATGGATCGACGACAGCGTCGCCTGATCTCGAACCAGCATTCGTGCTCAGGAGAGGCCGACCTTCCGGGGTCGGCCTCTTTGCGTCAGCGCCCCTTACAAATGGTCTCGAGGAATGCTGCGCTGCATCGTGATATCATGGATTGTGTCGTCCCCTTCGGTCGCGACGATGCGGGCCTCAACATGGAATTCATGGGTATCGGACGTCACTGTAGTTGTGGCTTCTACGGCCACATTCCAGTCACCCCGCGACTGCGCGATACGCCACGATACTTCACCACGGTTCGAAAGCGGATTACCGTCCACGATCACCTGACGCTCCGCTCCCAGCTGATCGACCTCCATCCCGTGGTCCTCGATGCGGTAGGCGCCATCGTCCTTGTCGAGCAGCAACTCGGTTCTGCGGCTCGCCATATCGCGGTGAAACTGGCGCGAGCGAGCGAACGGCCTGAGCCATGTGATGGCGGACGGCTCTGGAATCTCGGACTCCTCAAAGGGGACCAGCGTGGCATCGATGTCCTGGTCGGCGCGCACCGGGAGAACCAGGCGACAGGCTTCACCGGACAATGCCAGCGTCGCAATCTCGGGCGACGGCCACAGCAAGGGCCAGCTTCCGGTAGTAAGGGCTAGGCGCAGCCTGGCTCCGGCCGGCACGACCTGAGCGATCGCATTCATCGACAGCACAGTGTCATACGGCTCACCCGGCACCAGTGCCTCCGGGTCCTCATGGCTGTTCCGGTGCGCGAGATTGAGACAGCCCCATGTAATCAAGGTCGATGTTCCGTCATCGGTCACCATCTCGAGCCGCGCCGTCAGCATGGCTGCGGGGCGGTCACTGCTCAAGCGCAGGTGTAGCCTGGGAAATCCGACGATCGCGAGATCGTCAGAGAGCGCCCCGGTATCGAACAGTACAGAGCAGGCATCCTCGGAACGCTGGTCCAGCGGCAGCTCCGGGCCGATGCCGTGCGGGTTCCACTCGCCGGTCAGCGTGCCGACGGTCAGACGTGTGCGGACCCTGATGTCTCCGTCACCGTCCCCATCGACCAGCATTCCCGTTTCCGACAGACCCAGGGTCTTCTCGCCCAATCCCGGCCCCGGCCAATCCGGCTCGGCAATCCAGCGACCGGGCCGCTCATTGTACTCGGCAGCCGGAGGCGCCGGATCCTGCAGCCAAAGGCGCACCATCGGTTCCTGATCAATGCCGTTCTCGATGCCCTTCAGCCAGCGATCCCACCAGCGCAGACAATCCTGCAGAAATCCGATCGCCGGGCCCGGCGCACCCAGGTGCGGATAGCCATGGGCCCAGGGGCCGATAAGGCAGCGCCGCGGCACCTTGAGTTCCGCCATCAACTTCAAAGCCGTGTTGGTGTAGCCATCGGCCCAACCGGTCACGGCATAGACTGGGCATTCAATCGCATCCCAGTCCTCACAGACCGAACCGTGCTTCCAGTAATCGTCACGGCGCTGGTGGCTCATCCATTCGGCTGTGGGGAACGGCAGGTTGTTGAGCCGCTCTCGCCACATGTCGCGCCAGGCGTCGCCGACCATCGCCGGGTCTGGCGGGCGCGCGAAATAGGCCTGTGCCTGTCCACCCCAGGCCAGGTTGTTGCGCAGCAGGCAGCCCGACATGTAATGGACATCGTCGTTGTACCGGTCATCGGTCGAACACAGTGTGATGACAGCTTTCAGTTCAGGCGGCTTGCGGAACGCAGTCTGCAACCCACTGAAGCCACCCCATGATATGCCGATCATTCCGCAGGATCCGGTACACCAAGGCTGCTCGGCCAGCCATGCCAGCGCATCGAGCATGTCGTCCTGCTCCTGGCGGACATACTCGTCCATCGGCGCGCCTTCCGAGTTTCCCGAACCCCGCGTGTCCAGCCTGATCGCCGCATACCCGTGACCCGCGAACCATGAATGGATCAGTTCGTCGCGCGGCAGCGTGAAATCGCGATGACGGTAAGGGATGTACTCGATGATCGCGGGGACCGGATCGCTCCCGGCGTCTTCGGGCAGCCAGATACGGGCGGCGAGCCTGGTACCGTCTGACATGGGAATCCACTGATGGTCGATCACACGAATCGGGCGTGGAAAGTCTTTGCGGATGGCGAGCGCGCCGCCGGCTGCAACAAGATTGACCATGATCAGAATCTCCCCGCCACACGATAGGGCCGAGGTCTCGTCAGGTCACACCCAAAAGATCAACTTGAACCGACAATCCGGCGCTGGGCATTGTGGAGATGCGACCGCATCGCGACGCAGGCCCGGTCAGCGTCGTTGTCCTCGATAGCCTCAAGGACGGCGCCGTGCTCCTCGCGAAGAATCCGGAAACGCTTCTTCTGCTCGGATCTTCCGAGGTTTCGTGCCGTATCCATACCGTTCTGAATATCATCGTGCAGCAGTTCCATGGTCTCGGCAAAGAGCGCGTTGCCACTCGCGCGGGCGATCGCCATGTGGAACTCGAGATCTTCCTGCTTGCCCAGGCGGCCGTCTTCCGCCGCGTTGTTGCAGGCTTCGCTAGCCGCCCTGATCACACGAAGGTCGTGGGCCGTGTGCCGGGTTGCGGCAAGCGCGGTGGCCTCCCCTTCAAGCGCGATGCGAAACTCGAAACAACGTAGAAGCTGCGCGGCGTTGGTCGTTTCGCCGTAACACAGCAGATCACGGACCGGACGCCGGCGGACATAGCTGCCCGAACCCTGTCGGGAGTCGATGATTCCATCAGCGCGCAAGCGCGCCAGGGCTTCACGGACCACGGGCCGCGACACTTCAAACATACGGCAGAAGGCGTGCTCGCTGAGCAGGCGGTCGCCTTCGGCCAGAGTCCCGTCGACAATCCGTTCGACGATCTGTTCGTAAACACGGTCACCCAGCTTCGGTGCACGCAGAGGGGAGCGTTGAGGCCAGGTTTCCTGGCACAGGGTCTGTTTGGTTTTGATCATGGTCTCAGATGGTTGGATCTTCGATATCGATTGCGAGGTGGCCCAAGCAGTCGCCGGGTTCGACGCGGCCGATCGCACGAACACAGATCAGCAGGCCGGATGCCCGGAAGTGCACAGCAAGCGGCTCACGTTCGGGGTGTTGAAGATTGTGGATGGCGCCGGCGAGATCGCCCGCAGTGATTTCATCGCCCAGTTCAGCCGCAGGCACGAACACGCCGTAATCGGGCGCAAAGGCAAAGAGCTCGATGGCGTCGCCGCCCATCACACGCATCGGTCCCGTGTCTTCAACGGCAACATTGGGCAGAACACCGGCCTCGGCTAGAAGATTGCGCACGCCGCGCTCGACCAGATGCAGATGCGCGGGATTCACGACCGCACCCCCACCGAATTCACCACCGAGCTCGATGCAGCCCTGCCGTTTTGCCGCGCCGCCGGCTGTCCGGGTTCCTCCAGTCGTCGCCTCGGCCTTCTCCGTCTGCCAGATCTGGCCGTAGGGCCCACCGAATGCGCGCAAGAGCGCGACGGCGCGGCGATCCTGCTCGGGCTCGCCGATCAGTGAACAATGGACATAGGGCACATAGTCCAGCGAACCACCGCCGGAGTGAAGGTCGACAAAGATATCGGCCATCGGCATCAGTATGTGTTCGATGTAGTGGGCGATCTCGTGGGTCGGGCCATGCGATGGGTCTGCCGGGAACACACGGTTCATGTTGGCATCATCAAATGGCGAGACGCGCACGCCTGCCCGCGCTGCGGGAAGATTCGCCGAAGGCAGGATGATTACGCGACCCGAAACCTGATTAGCCTCGAGCGACCGTATCAGATTGCCCAGCGCGATCTGGCCTTCGTACTCGTCACCATGGTTGCCCGCCATCAGAAGAACGGTCGGACCGTCTCCGTTCTTGACCACGGCAACGGGTATGGGGATCACGCCATAGGCCGAGCGCGTGACAGAATAAGGCAGACTGATGCGTCCGGTTTGCTTACCGTCGCGATCAAAATCAACGTCCGAGAACAGCGTGGTGGAAAAGACCGACACGATGACTGGCCTCCTGAACAGGGATTCCATGCCCGTAGAAGCCGCGCATCATAATGTCCCGAACAGCACAAACCGTTCCGTGTGCGCCATTCTGGCTGTTCAACTTGTCGTTCTTGTGACCATGTTGGCTCTGGCCGCACGAGCCGACGAAAGTTGGCACCATGCGCTCGCGATGCACGGCGAAGCGGCTTATCCGGACGGGCCGACAGAGCCTTTCCGCTTCGTCAATCCGGAGGCCCCGGTGGGCGGTACCTTGCGCCTGTCGGAACTGGGCACCTTCGACACCATGAACCCCTACATTGTGTTTGGCAGCCCGGCGCGCGGCCTGGGTCTGGTCTATCAGAGCCTGCTTTACCGTTCCCCGGACGAACCGTTCACGCTTTACCCGCAACTAGCCCAGGCCATTGAGATCGCCGACGACCGAAGCTGGATCGTCTTTCATCTCGATCCACGGGCCCGTTTTCAGGACGGCTCGGCCGTCACGGCTGACGATGTGCTGTTCACCTTCATTGCCCTGCTGAAAGACGGCAAGCCGCACACCCAAACCTACTATTCTGGTGTGACCGCAACGACCCGCGTCGACGACCTGACGGTCCGGTTCGACCTGGAACCGGACAACTGGGAACTGCCGATGCTTCTGGGGCTGATGCCCGTGTTGTCGCAGACCTACTATCAGGATGTCGATTTCAGCCGAACAAGCCTCGAAGCGCCTTTGGGAACCGGCCCGTACAAGATCGTCGAAATCGATCCCGGCAGACGCGTCGTCTACCAGCGGGACCCCGACTACTGGGGCTGGGACCTGCCGCAGAGCATCGGCCGGTTCAACTTCAAAACCGTTGAATACACTTGGTATCGCGACAGTAACGTGGCTCTGCAGGCCTTTCTTGCTGGTGACGTCGACATACGATTTGAAACCGACGCCCTACGCTGGGCCACCGGCTACGACAGTCCGGCCGTTCAGGAAGGTGAGATCATTCTTGAGGAGCTGCCTCATGGTCGGCCCAGCGGCCTCCAGGCCGTGGTCTGGAACCAGCGCCGCCCGCCCATTGACGACATCCGCGTGCGCGAAGCTCTCGGGCTTGCCTTCGATTTTGCCTGGACCAACGCCAATCTGCTGCACAATCAGTACGAACGGACCACTAGTCTGTTCGGAAACTCTGACCTCGCAGCAACCGGACCGCTGACACCCGGTGAGCAGGCTCTTCTGACACCTTGGCTGTCCGACTTGCCCAGCGAACTCATCGAAGGGCCGTTTCTTTGGCCGGAGACCGATGGCAGCGGCAGACTGCGCGAAAACCTGCGCCAGGCCAGCGCGCTGCTCGAAGAGGCCGGGTTTGTGCTGCAGGACGGTGTCCTGCGCAGCACGGAGACCGGAGTACCGCTCACCTTCGAGCTTTTGCTCGCTGATCCCTCCTTTGAGCGGATCATGTTGCCCTGGTTGCGCAATATCGAGAGGCTGGGAATCCAAGCCACATTGCGCAGCATCGACGCGGCCCAACATCACAGCCGCATCGCATCTTTCGATTTCGATGCCATCATTTGGCACTGGGGCGTCTCACTCTCACCGGGCAACGAACAATGGATCTACTGGGGCAGTGATGCCGCCGACAGCGAAGGCAGTCGAAACTATGCTGGGATCCAAGATCCCGTTCTCGACGACCTCATCGCCACACTCTCGGACGCCCGTGACGCAATGCAACTGACCTCGGCCGCCAGAGCCCTGGACCGCGTTCTGTCCTGGGGCCGGCATGTCGTGCCGCTCTATCATCGGACCAACGATCCCGTCGCCCGATGGCGTCCGATCAAGCACCCTGATCAACTACCTCTCTATGGTGCAGACATCACGACCTGGTGGTACCAGTCGCCGTAGACCACTGTTCACACGAATTGCTGCGTGTTATCAGCATGTTATGCGGTCTGTCATAACTCTGTTACTTGTTGGTGGCTGGCTCGGTTTCACCGCAGGCGACAGCCGGGCTCACCATGTCACGGACACGGTGACCTTTCCGTCCCTTGAGACCTATCCCGGTGCCTCGGCCATCGATCTGGGCGAAGTGACCGGCATTATGACCCGCCCCGACAATGCCGGGCCTCATCGCGCGGTTGTCATGCTTCATGGCTGCGGTGGCCTCAACAACAAGCATAAGCGCTGGGCCCAACTGTTTGCCGCATGGGGCTATGCAAGCCTTCGCATCGACAGCTTCAATCCCCGCGGCATCGACGAGATTTGTACCGACATCCGCCAGGCCGTGCCGCGGGCTGCCGATATCAACGGCGCGATCGCTTATCTCAAGACACTGAATGGCATCGACACCTCAGAGATCGTGATTGTGGGCTGGTCGCATGGTGCCAGCGTCACGCTCCAGGCCCTTGCAATGCCGAGCACACTCCGTCCCGATCTCTTGGAATCTGTGGCAGGCGGCGTCGCGATCTATCCCTATTGCCACCGCGGATCTCAAGCCTTCGCCGAACCTCTCCTGGTGCTTATCGGCAGTGCCGACGAGTGGACTCCGGCAGGCCTGTGCGAATCCATGGTCGAGAGGTTGCCCGCGTCCAGTGAACCGGTTGACCTTGTCATCTACGAAGGCGCCACACATTCTTATGACTGCATGGTCTGCAATGGCGTCTACTACGGTCATCTTCTCGTCTTTGACGAACCTGCCTACGAAGACAGCGCTCGGCGCGTTGAAGAGTTTCTGGCCGCCAATCTGTTCAACAACTAAGTTCTTAAGCATGAACACGCCTTTCCACCCCGCACGTTTCCGTGCCTTCTTCATGATCGCAACGGCTCTCTACTCTCCGGCTCAGGCCGACACACCTGGCACGCCGCTGACCGGTCCCGAAATCGAAATGGCGCTCACCAATGCCGCCACAAAGGGCGTGAACAGCTACGGCAATCCCTACACGGTCTGGTTCCTGGCAGGCGGACGTCTCGATGGAATCGCAGGCAAGAACGACGAATACGTCGATTCCGGTGATTGGTGGCTGGAAGGCAACTTTCTCTGCCGCCGCTGGAACACCTGGCTCGGCGGCGCGGAAGGCTGTTTCCAGGTCGTGATTATCGACACCACGATCTACTGGCTTACCTTCCAGGGCGAGATCTCGCGGGAAGAGGAATACATCACTCCTCATTAGACCGCCGCGTGGACATCCCGCGTCCGGAGTTTCTTTCTTGCGCTGACTGGACATCGTGCGCTTCGCGTCCGACAAGCCAGTGATGGCCCTTCTTCCCGGCGATTTCGCAACGCGGCCTGCCGCGTCGTCCCTGTGCGAGCACATCATCCGGACCCTGCGCCTCGCCGGTCCGGTGATCGTAGCGCGCTGCGGCCTGCTGATCATGGTGACCGTCGACACGATCATGACGGGCCGCGCCGGGGCCAATGAACTCGCCTATCTCGCGATCGCCTTCGCACCCCACATCACTATGCTCGTCATCGGCATCGGTGTTCTTTCGGGCACGGTCATTCTTGTGTCGCAGGCCGACGGCGCCGGTCGACGCGGCAGTTGTGGTCGTATTCTCTGGATCGCCCTGGCCGATGCCTTTGTTCTCGGTCTGCTTTGGGCGGCGGTGCTGTTTCAAGGTGAAGACATCCTGGTTCTGTTGGGCCAGGAGGCTGACCTGTCCCGGGGCGGCAGCGAGGTCATGGCGATGTTTGCCTGGGGCATGCCGGCGATCTATCTCTTCACCGCCGCATCGATGTTCCTGGAAGGTGTCGGCCGCGTGATTCCGGGTATGGTCGTGATGCTGGTTGCCAATGTCATCAATGCTGCGCTCAACTGGATTTTCATCTACGGCGGCATGGGGCTGGAACCCGACGGCGCCTCCGGTGCCGTGTTGGCAACCAGCCTGACACGCTGGTTTATGTTCGCGGCGATCTTCGGCTACATCTGCCTGATGGCTGACAAGGCTGAACTCGGCATTTTCCGCCGGGTTGAAGGGATCTGGGCCCTGCAGAAACGGTTTCTGCGCCTGGGCGTTCCGATGGCCTTGTCCTACGCCTTCGAAACCACCGCCTTTCTCTCCATCACCATCATGGCGGGCCACATGGGCAAGGCCCCGGTCGCAGCCTATCAGGCAGCGATGAACGTCAACGCCTTCTGTTTCATGGTCGCGATCGGCATGTCGACGGCGACCTCGGTGCGCGTCGGCAACGCCATCGGGCGCAGGGACCGCAAGGGTATGGCGATGGCCGGCTGGGTCGGCACCGGCCTGATCGGCGCGGCCATGGTGCCGCTCGCCATCATCGTTGCGCTGTTTCCGGAAACTCTTGCATGCATCTACACAACAGACGCCACACTGATTGCCATCATCATTCCCGCACTCTTTGTCGCCGTGTTCCTGATCCCAGGCGACGGCCTGCAGGGTGTCCTGCTCGGCGCCCTGCGCGGTGCCGCCGATGTCTGGCCAACGACCTGCCTGGGCTTTCTGGCCTTCTGGGTCATCATGGTTCCCATGGCCTGGCTTCTAGGCCGTGAACTGGGCGGTGGTGTGCCGGGCCTGCTCTGGGCGGAGGTGATCGGCATCATGACAGCCGCCGTGCTGTTCGCCTGGCGGTTTCGTGTGATCTCCCAGCGCAAGATCGCAGTGTTCTCCTGAACGCGCCACAAGGTTGTGGCCAAATGCGTTCAGAACCTTAGGGCGACAACAGGTCGAAACCGGCGCTGCCGCAGGGCTGGCCATTGATTAGAAGGCCGATTCCGTGATCTCCGGGGTGATGCTTGCGTGTCGTCTTTTCGCTCAGCGAACGTTTTGATACGAGCGTGGTCTGTTCGCCCGGCGCCAGTGTCAGCTCCTTGAGCTTGAACACCTTGGGCGCGGTCTTGCCGTTCGCCTTCCTGTAGTGCACCGCTTAGTCCACGGCGAGCCGTTGACTGCTTTTCGCCGTGGACTGCAGATCGAACCGGAAGGCCACGGTTCCTTCCCAGGGAACGACGTCCGGTTCAACCACAAAGTCGGGCACCGTGACCTTCGGCTTCGCCCCGAAGCCCTGCAGAGCGAGGGCAAGGGGGTGGCCTGCCTTGATCAGGCTGCGGCTGCCATGGCGCACGATCCAGGCGGTGTGGGGATCGGAGTGGTCCCAGCTTTCGACCAGATCGAGCATCACGTCGGGATGGTCCTTGGCGATGTCGTTGAGGTGGTTGGCGACGGACTTCTGCACATAGAGTTCGGGGTCCGCCTTCAGAGCCTCCAGGATCGGGATCGCCGGTGACGGATCATCTATCAGCTACTTGAGCTAGAACAACCAGAGCAGACGTGGGCGGCATCCTTCGCTCGCCAGCCGTCGCACTTGGTGGTTGTCGTCCCGGGCCCATCGCGTCATCACAGCCAAGGTGTCATCGAAATCATCGACCATGAAGTGTCTGATCGCGAACTCCGCCGAACCGAAATGTGTGAGATGACGCAGGGCCTGCAACGATCTCCGGCGATCCTGACGCCCGTAACGTGCGACGAATTCCGGGGCGAACAGCGCCTTGAACGTCCCGTCATAGCGAGGCGCCACCGCTGAAACGATCCCCAGCGCTTTGGGATAGTCATCCGGCAGATGTTTGCGGCATAACGACGCCGTCCGAGCCAGCCGCTCAAGCAGCGACAAATCTTCAAGGCTCCTGCAGGCATCCCGGACAAAGGCGCGTCGGTCAAGCGGCAGGTGCTCATCTGCCAAGGCCCCGGCAAGCTCCTTGTAGAAGCCCCGATCAAACCAGTCCTTGAGTTCTTCGGCCATATCTCATGCTCCCGTCGGCGGATGACGGTAGAAAGCCCAGAGCAAACGTGCGGCCACGGCACGCCACGGCCGCCAGGCTTCCGCCATGGTCTCGAGGTCCTTCTGGGTCGGCCTGGGATCAATCCCGAAGGCGCGCCCCGCAGCAGCCCGCAGGGCAACGTCGCCCGCGGGCCAGGCGTCGGCTCGTGCCAGACAGGCCAGCAGATAGACCTCAGCCGTCCAGGGCCCGATCCCTGGCAAGGCGACCAGCGCCTTGCGCGCCTCATCATCATTCAGTGCCGGAAGTGCGGCGAACAGGCCCGTCCCCGAGGCTTCGGCAATGCCGTGAAACGCACGGCCCTTGGCCCGGGTGAGGCCGAGTTCGCGCAGCCTCTCCACCGAAACGGCCAGCACGGTTTCAGAGTCGTGCGGATCGAGCGCCGTTTCGAGCCGCGCCCAGATCGAAGCGGCAGCCTTGAGCGAGATCGACTGTTCGGTGATCACCCGCAGCATGGTCGCCAGGCCGGGCCGCGACAGACGCAACGGCGGCGGCCCGGTCACCGCGTGCACCGAGGCAAAGCGATGATCGATCTCCAGCAAGGCTTCGACACCGGCGGACAGGACCGCACGGGTACGGATGGTTGGCGGACGGCTCATCGCACCATTGCGCCCGTGCGGTGGATGATCACAATGGCAACCACAGCAGACTAGACCTTCAAGGGAGTTTTCACCATGGGCGACATCCAGACAGTTCCGGCGCGCGGCGGCAAGGCCGCGCATGTCAAAAAAGGCCAGCACATCAAGATCATCAACACACATGGCGAACAGGTCGTCGATACATGGGCGTTCAACGCCGAAGGCACGGCCGAGTACATGGCGATGGACGCCACCCGCGCCTACAACCAGCGCATGTCGCCCCTGGTCGGCGACCATCTCGTCACCAACAAACGCCGCCCGATCTTGACCCTGATCGAAGACACCTCGCCAGGCCGCCACGACACCCAGATGGCGGCCTGTGACCAGTGGCGTTATCACCTGCTGGGTGTTGAGGGCTATCACGACAACTGCGCCGACAACCTGAGCCACGGCATGAAGGAACTGGGCGAGAAGGAAACCCACATACCCGCACCCCTGAACCTCTTCATGAACATCCCCTGGCAGCCCGACGGCACGCTCAGCTTCGACCCGCCGCTCACCAAACCCGGCGATTACGTCGTGCTTAAGGCTGAGATCGACTGCATCGTCGCGATGTCGTGCTGCCCGCAGGATATCCTTCCGATCAACGGCACCTCGGGCACGCCAACCGAAGCCCATTTCGAGGTCTACTGAGGGAACGGCCTGGCGGCGCGCTCTCGCCGCCTGACGCCATACCGTGCTCCTTCCCCTCACCGACCCTCTGTTCCTGGCGCTGGTTGTTGCGTCGATTCTGATCTCCGGCATCTCCAAAGGCGGGTTCGGCGGCGGGCATGAAACCCTGGATGGCGCCCTTCGCTGGGGCGCTTTCGGGCTTCACCAGCTTCGTGGCGCATGCCGGCGGGCTGCCGGTGCAGGTGTTTCTGCTCGGCATAAAACTCGACAAGACGGTTTACATCGCCACCACCGTCGGGTTCTTCACGATGATCAACTACATCAAGTTCGCGCCTTATGCGGCCATAGGCTTCTTCACCGAAACGACCCTGCTGACCTCGGCCGTGCTTGCGCCTCTTGCCGTGCTCTGCATGGCCCTGGGCGGCCGCCTGCACGACACGGTGAACCAGAAGACATTCTATCGCGTCTGCTACACCATGCTCCTGGTCGTCGGCCTGAAACTGCTGGCCGACGGCCTGGAATTCTGAACACCGATTTGACAGACAAGGGAGACCGGCATGTCCGACGACGAAAGCCGCAAACGAGGCGAGGCCATCACCACCGACATGTGGGGACAGACGCCCCAGGGCAACGAGGTCAGCCAGGAGATGATCGACATCACTGTCGAGCACCTGTTCGGTGACATCTGGTCCCGGCCCGGCCTCAACCTGCGCGATCGCTCCATGATCACGGTTGCCACGCTAGTCGTGACCAGCAAGGAAACTCAGCTCAAGGTGCACCTGAAGGGCGCGCTGGCAAACGGGTTGAGTCGCGACGAGATCAAGGAAATGATGATCCATCTCGCCCACTACGGAGGCTGGCCTTGCGCCATGACCGGCCTCACCGTGGCCAAGGCGGTGTTCGACGAGATCGACGGCGAAGCCTGACACTGCCAGACTGCCGTGATGACCACGCCCACATTCGTTCAGCTTGCGCTGACACAGAACCGGCTCGATGAGATCGCACGCCAGATGGCGAAGGTGATGGTGCGGACGGCACGCAGCACGGTTCTGAGCCTGAGCCATGACTTCTCCTGTTTCGTGAGTGACAACGAGGGCCAGATCATCAGCCAGGCCGACGGCTGCCCGATCCACACCGGTTGTGGTGGCCTCTCGGTCGAGGCCGTACTGGAGGTTTTCAAAGACGATGTGCATCCCGGCGATGTCTTCCTGCTCAACGATCCCTACGTCGCCGGTGGCAACCATCTGGCCGACTGGGTCGTCGTCCGCCCAGCCTTTTTCGAAGGCGAACGGATCGGTTTCACCTGCAACCGCGCGCATCAGTCCGATGTCGGGGGCGGTGCAGCGGGGACCTTCAATCCCAGGGCGACGGAGATCTGGCACGAGGGCATCCGCCTGCCGCCGCTCAAGCTGATCCGCCGCGGCACTGTGTGCGAGGACCTGTGGCAGCTCCTGCTGCTGAACTGCCGAACCCCGGACCTGATCGACGGCGACCTCCGGGCCATGGTCGGCTCAACCGAGATCGGGCGCGAACGTCTGGAAGGCATCGCCCGTGACCTCGGGCTGGACCAGGCCCGCGCCTGTTTCCGGGGCGTTCTGGATCACGGCGAACGCATGGCGCGCGCCTGCATCACCGCCCTGCCGGACGGCTGTTACGAGGGCGAGGACTGGACCCACAACGACTGCTTTGACGACATTGCCACACCGGTGCGGGTCAGCCTGACTGTCCGGGGCGACGGTATCCACGTCGACTTCACAGGCACGGGGCCACAGATGCGCGGTTTCAAAAACTCGTCGGCGGCCAACACACGCTCGGCCGTCTACATGGCGGTGAAGTCGTTCTTCGACACGCGACTGCCGCACAACGAAGGCGTCTTTCGGCCCATCACCATCGACCTGCCCGACGGCAGCGCGGTAAACCCGCGCTGTCCGGCGCCGACTTCCAACGGCACGATCGTGATCGCCCAACACATCATCCATGCGGTCTGGCAAGCTCTGGGCAAGGCCGACCCGGCGCTGGCCTGCGCCGGCTGGGGGCGCAGCGTGCATCCGACCATGGCCGGCCACACGACAGAAACGGACCACCGCTACATTGTCTTCCACTTCCAGACCATGCCGGGCGGCGGTGCAGTGAAGGGCCGCGACGGCTTCGCCTCGGTCGGCCACCTCTCGGCGCTGGGCGGCCTCACCATTCCCAACATCGAGCCTTATGAACAGCTTTACCCCATCACCTTCGTGCGCCAGGAGCTGCGCTGCGACGGAGGTGGTCCGGGCGAACACCGGGGCGGCAACGGCATCGACTATGCCGTACGCATGCATGAGGACTGCACGATGCACTTCCGCAGCGAAGGCATCGGCCCGCCCAGCGGTTTCGGCGCCGCAGGCGGAGAGCCGGGCCAGGGCGGCTTCATGGAGGTCAGCGAGGACGCGGGCTTCCACGACATCCCACCGCCGTTCTCCACCCGCCACTACGGCCCCTGCACCTACCACGCACAAAGTCCTGGCGGTGGCGGTTGGGGCGATCCAATGGCGAGGTCTGTTGCGCTGGTCCAGGAGGACCTAGATGGCGGTCTGGTTAGTCCCCAGGCAGCAGCCCTGATCTACGGAGTGGTGCTCACTGATGGCAGCATTAAAATTGATTACTGCGCAACCGCACGAAAAAGGGAAGAGGCGAGGAAACAGGAAGGACACGTAAACTGAGCGCACTTGCGCCATAAATTCCGAACAGGCGGCCCTTCCCGTAATCACATCCGATCAAATAGCGCCTTACTCCCAACCACTTACCGACTTCACCTCCAGGAAATCTTCGAGGCCCCAGATACCACCCTCGCGACCGTTACCCGACTGGCGGTAACCACCGAATGGAGTACCCGGGGATCGGTCAGCACCGTTGATAACCACCATACCCGTCCGCATAAGGCGGGCAGTGCGGCGCGCCTTTTCCATATCCTGGGACTGCACATAGTTGGTTAGCCCGTAGGTCGTATCATTGGCCATCTCGATGGCTTCGTCCTCCATATCGAACGGTGTCATGGAGAGAACTGGTCCAAAAATTTCTTCACGCCAAATTGTCATATTGGGCTCGACATCGGCAAAAACCGTGGGTCGCGTATACCAGCCTCGGTTCAAACCGTCCGGCCTACCGGCCCCGCCGGCCAGAAGTTTCCCACCGTCATCTATACCTTTTTGAATCAGTCCCTGAATCTTGTCCCACTGAACTTCAGAGACCACAGGCCCGATGTGATTACCATCTGCATCCGCGGATGCCACAGATGTACTCTCAGCAACCAATTTCGCAGTTTTTACAGCCTCATCATAGATCGAACGTTCTACCAGCATTCGGGTGGGAGCATTACAAGATTGCCCAGAGTTGTTGAAACAATGGTGAACTCCACGAGCTATTGCGTCTTCATCAGCATCAGCAAAAACGATGTTTGCGCCCTTGCCACCGAGTTCAAGTGTTACCCTTTTGATCGTTTCGGCCGCGTTTTTGGTGATGGAACGCCCAGCACGCGTGGAGCCGGTGAAGCTGACCATATCAACGTCGGGATGAACCGAAAGCTGAGTACCTACGCCGGGACCATCACCATTGACCAAATTAAACACGCCAGGCGGTATATCGGCAGCATCAACCATCTCCGCAAAAAGATACGACGACAGCGGTGCAATCTCTGATGGTTTGAGGACGACAGTACAGCCTGCGGCAAGTGCCGGCGCCACCTTTAAAACAACCTGATTCATGGGCCAATTCCATGGTGTGATCAGACCACAGACACCAATCGCCTCCATCAGAATTCGTTCACTAGGCGCATGGTCACCCAGCATTCTGTCAAACTCGAAACTCTTCAGCGTTTCGATCGCGTTTTTTAGATGGCCCATGCCAGCACCGACCTGAGCCGATCGTGCAAGCGCGATGGGCGCACCCATCTCCTGACTGATCGCCTGTGCCATGTCTTCGGCACGCTCCTTGTAAACGGCAAAGAGTCGCTCAAGCGCTGCAATACGGTCGCCCTTGGGACCTTGAGCCCAAAGTGGGAAAGCCGCCTTGGCTGCGGCCACAGCTGCATCGGTGTCCGCTTGGGCACCAAGCGTAATCACGGCAATGGCTTCCTCGTTCGAAGGGTTCACCACCTGCAGATCATCGCCCCCATGTGAATCTACCCACTTCCCGTTAATGTAGAACTTCCGTGCGTCCAGCATGACACCCTTTTCCTCACTTGATTGAATCTTGATTAACTCTTGTGTGATCCACAATTAATCTCGCGTGATCCACGTCGCCGTACAAATCTTTCAGGACTTATGAGCAATGTCTTAGTCCTACTAATACATTTAATGATACTAAGAGTGATTTGCAATAGGAAATCGTATACCGCAATCCAACTTGTTGCAACCCTAAATCAGAACAAATCAGAAACTTTTCTTTCGACGATGTCGCGACAAGCATCTGACAAACGAGAAAGGAACGGCCCCAGCGAGCCGCCCCTTTGATGGTATCGCGTGATGCAGCGTCGCGTTACTCGGCCGCTTCGGGCTGCGCCGCGGCGACGCTTTCATTGGGCTGGAAGATGCAGAAGATCTTACGCACCTTACCGACGCTGTCCCACTGGTAGATCATGCCCTTGGGCACCATGAAGGTGTCGCCGGCCTTGTAGGTGGTCGCCTGGCCGGTGCCGTCGGTGATGGTGACTTCGCCTTCCAGAATGTGCATCAGCTCGTTGCGGCCGAACGGCAGCGGCTTGGTGTGCATCTCCTCGGTTTCCCAGAGGCCGACGGACATCTGCTCGGTGGCATCCTGGAAGAACACCTTGATGCCCTGCTTGGGGGTGCCGCCGATGTAGCGGGATTCATCCTGCTCTCCCACAGGGTCGAGCGCGGAATCATGACCGAAGGTGCGGACCTTCAGGCCATCGGCATCGAGTGATTCACCGGAGTGATCGTCGTGGATGACGTAGAACTTGCGGATGTCCTCGGTTTGCTCCCAGACACAGGGCGTGCCCTTGGGCACCACGAAGCTCTCGCCGGCGCGCACGGTGTCGCGGGTGCCGTCCTCGTGGATCATGGTGACCGAGCCTTCGAGCACCAGCATGTACTCGTTCACGTCATAGGGGCCGGCCTTCGTCGTCATCGGCGTGCAGGTCCACACGCCCGAGGTCAGCGTGCCGGTCTCGTCGGTGAAATAGTTATGGCCGGTCTGCACGGGATCGCCCGCGGTCAGCGCCTCGGCGGGAATTTTCTCCCACTCGACAAGACCCTCGCCTTCGGGGCCCTGGCTGGAAAAGCCGATCGGTGTCAGGTCACTCATGGTTGTCTCCTCCTTGGTTCTCGTTAACGGCGAACCGCTGTGCGGTCTACCTTCTGTTCCATCAATCGCCGGGCGCTCGTTCCACTCGCCTGGCTTTCGGCCCTGACCGGGCCGCCGCGCAGTCGCGCTCTAGCGTTTGCTCACCCTAACGTGTTTACTTCCCCTCATTCGGCCGCGTCGGCGACGCGAGCCATGGCTTCGTCAGGTTCGAAGATCACGTAGTACTTCCGGACGTACTCCTCATTGCTCCACGAAATGGGGGCGCCGTTCAGGACAAGGAAGGTGTCACCCGCCATGAAGACATGATCGCCTACGCCCTCCTCACGGATGGTGACCGTGCCCTCCAGGATCGACATCATCTCGTGGCGCATGAATGGCCCCGATTTGGTCGTCATCGGTGTGGTGTCCCAGACACCGGAGGTGAGCTGGCCGGAAGGGTCGGCGTGATAGGTGTGGTTGTGATGGACGGGCGATCCACTTTCGAGGAACGAGGTGTCCTCGATGACCTCTTCGTCCATCGTGCCGCCGGGGCCGCAGGGTTCGAAGACACACGGCTGGAGGCTCGCAGGATCGTCGGCTTCGGAGCCCGACGGATCTTCGAAGATGAAGAAGAACTTGCGGCAATCCTCGGTCTGCTTCCAGGTGCGGACCCCGCCCTTGGGCATGAAGATCGACTCGCCGGGACCGGCGCGATGCTCGACGCCCTTGCTGTCGATCACCGAGGCCGAGCCTTCCATGATAATACAGTATTCGGTGGAGCCGTGCGGGCCTTCCTGCGAGGTGAACGGTGTGCAGTGCCAGACACCGATCTTCAGGCCGTAGGCGTCATCCTGAAAGTAGAGATGGCCGTGCTGAACCGGCTTGCCCTCGACGCAGGCGCTTTCCGGAATTTCCGGCCACGGCTGCAGGTCTGTGGCCGAATCAAATCGGATCACCTTGGATTCACCCATCGTATGCCCTCTTCGTGCCTTGTCGGATTCGAGTATGCACCAGCTTGGCTTGTCGGAACAGGTGACAAGACCGCCGAAATGCTGTTCGTTGCCGCGTTGTTTCGGCGCTGGGTTTCCATGTCCTACCGTACCGGTCTGCTTCTGCTCGCGGCCGCCGTCCTGATGGCGAGCTTCAACGGTCTGATTGTGCGCTCGTTGGAGAGTGCCGATCCCTATCAGATCGTCGTGATGCGCCACCTGTTCATGGCTATCAGCATGTTCGCTCTGGTGGTTTACCGCAGACGGACGGCCGGGTTCCGCCTCGCTGACGCCCTCAACATGCCCGGGATCGTGGCCTGCGTGAGCTATGGCATCGGCAGTGTCACCTTTATCCTGGCGCTCTCTTACACCACGGTCGCGCAGACCCTGCTGATCATCACCGCACTGCCGGTGACCACCGCTGTCATGGCTCGCATCTTCCTCAAGGAATCCGTGCGCCCCAGCGCCTGGGTCGCCATGGCTGGGTCGCTGATCGGAATTCTGGTGATGTCAGGCAGCGTGGCCGAAGGCGGCAGCCTCTATGGCTTCCTGATGGCCGTTGTCACGGTGGCCGTGATGACCTACTTCGCTCTCAGCCTGCGCTGGGGCCGTGACGGCGACATGACCTTTTCGATTGCCGTGGGCTGCCTGATCGCGGCCTTAATGGGTGTCCTGGTCGGCCCCAATCAGCCCTTCGACATCAGCCTCAATGACCTGATCGTGCTGATGATCTGGGGGGGGGGCATCAGCACACTGATGATCTCGCTTTTCGTGCTGGCGTCACGCAGCGTGCCCGGCGGCGAGATGATGCTGTTTGTCGCCATCGAAGCAGCACTGGGCCCGATCTGGGTCTGGCTGGCGTATGACGAGGTACCCACCGACGCGACGCTTTACGGCGGCGCCCTGGTCCTGGCTTCCATCGTGGGCTTCGCCGCAAGCGGCATGCGCCGGGCGTCGGTGGAGACTGGCTGATGCGTTACGGCACCGCGGTTATCCTGGTCCTGATCGCCACCACGCTTTCGAGCCTGAACGGAATCTTCGTGAACTCGTTCGTGGGTGATGCGGAGCTCGAGGGCATGACCGACTGGCAGATCGTGTTCTGGCGTCACCTGTTGGTCGGCATCGCCATGTTTGCCGGTCTGGCGCTGGTCTATCGCCGATGCTTCCTCGCGACGCTGAGAAGCCACAACTGGGTCGGTCTCTTCGGTGCCGTCGCCTTCGGCTTGAGCACACTGTTTGTGATCATGGCCCAGCACCGTGCGCCGGTGGCCGATGTCATGTTCGTGCTGGCAAGCGTGCCCTTCCTGACCGCCCTGCTGGCCTGGGTCGCCTTAAGGGAGATGATCAGGACCATCACCTGGTTTGCCATGGCCGGCGCGGCGGCCGGCATCGCGGTGATGGTTGTGGGAAGCCTGGGCTCGGGCAACATGACCGGCATTCTTCTGGGGATTGCTGCGACGCTGATGATCGCCTGCTTCGCCGTCATCCTGCGCTGGGGCAAGGCCATGGACATGATCCCGATGTTCGCTCTGGGCTGCCTGATCGCCGCGGCCGTCTCCCTGCCCTTCACGATCGGCGATCTGTGGTTCGACACCAGGCACCTGCCCCTGTTGCTGTTCTGGGCCGTCCTGATCTCACCGGTCTACTACTCCATGTTCGTGATCAGCTCGCGCCATATCCCCGGCGGCGAGCTGATGCTGGCGCTGCCTGTCGAAACCATCGAGGCGGCCATTCTGGCGTGGCTGATCCTGGGCCAGATCCCGACGCAGCAGACCTACATCGGCGGGGTGATCATCATGCTGTCGGTCGGCGTGCTGGCGTTCTTCCGTATCCGCCAGGAACACGCGCGCTAGACCAGCTTCTCGCGATCCGACCTAGGCTGCGCTGTCGAAGGTCGCAAACGCGTTCGCCTCGATATCGTCCCAGTCCATGTCAGCGCCCAGCCCGGGCCGGTCGGAGGCCCCGACACAGCCGTGGGCATCCAGCGCGATCGGGTTGCGAAGCGGGTAGTCGTAATGCTCGGAAGGAACCGGGTGCTCGAACCAGGTGCAGCCTATCATGCCCAGCATGATGTGAAGATCGACGAGCTGGCCGGGGCCGAAGGCATAGGACTGAATCTCGACGGGAACCTCCATCGCACGCGCCAGCCCCATCGCCTTGACCGCCGTCGTCACGCCACCACCGTTGAGAGCGTCAAAGCGCAATCTGGACCAGGCCTTGCGTTCCAGTGCTCCGCGCCAGCTCTCGAGCCCGACCACGAGGTTCCCCGCGGGAATGATATCGACACCGACGGCGTGGTTGAGCTCGACATAGGCGTCGAGGTCCGTATCGGGCAGCGGCGCTTCGAACCAGTCGAACGGTTCTGTGCTCATGGCCTCACCAATCCGCAGGGCCTCGTCGAAGGTGTGTTGTTGTTCGTGATCAGTCATGAATCGGATCTTGCCGTCGCCATAGATCTCGGAGACGACGCGAATCAGCTCCACGTCGAAGTCCGGGTCCGTCTTCATGTGAAGCTTCACGCTGCGGTAACCCAGGGCCACGCTGCGTCTGATGATGTCGAGATACTCTTCGATGGTGTCGAAGGCATCGACGCTGGCCTGGGCCGGGATCCGTTCCCGATAGCCGCCCAGAAGGCGATAGAGCGGTTGGCCGACCCCCTCGGCATAAGCTCCCCACATCGCACAATCGAGCAGAGAAATCGCCAGCCGGGGGCCCGGCCCGGCCTCGGAAAGCAACTGCCCGGTCAACGCGGCCCGTCGCCCGGCATCGCTGCCGGTGAATCGATCAGCCAGCCCCTCGACCTCACGCACGATCGAGCCAGCACTGCGGCCCTTGTAGCCCGTGAAGTTCGACGCCACGCCTTCGGCGCCGCTCTCGAGAGTGACCCGAACGATCTCGACGTTCATCCGCACGGGGTCCATGCGTCCGTGGAAGCGGCTGAGCGGCGTGTTCTGCGGTGTCACACCATAGGCGCGCACACGCCTAATCCGCTGGTCGTCCGCCATCGTCTCAGTCCGTCACGTCGAACGACAGGAACGCTTCGGCCTCGATGCGGTCCCATTCAGGGATGGCGCCCAAGCCCGGTCCGTCGGGCGGCCGGATCAGGCGATCCCGGTCCATCACGGGCGGCTCACCCAGCTCGTAGCGATAGTCTGATTCCGGTACCGGTTGCTCGAACCAGCCGCAGTTGCCGAGACCTAGTGCGATGTGAAGCGCGGCGAGTTGACGCCCTTCGTAGCCATAGGACTGCAGCTCGACCGTCGTGCCGTGCGCCGCGGCCAGGGCCATGGCGCGGACCGTCGCCGAGATGCCGCCGTTGTGGGTCGGTCCGGTGCGCAGCATGTCCCAGGCCCCGGCGTCCAGACCGCCACGCAGGGCGTCGAGCTCTGTCAGCGTGTTGCCTGCCGGAATGATCGGCACATCAACGGCACGGCGCAGGGCCGCACAGGCCACCAGATCGGCATCGGGCAACGGCGCTTCGAACCAGTGGAATCCCAGCTCCGCCAGCCGCTTGCCGACCCGCACCGCAGTCTTGAGGTCATACCGTTGCTCGACGTCCAGCATGAACCCGATGCGTGTTCCGTGTGCGCCGTGAACGGTCTCGATCATCGCGAGATCCCAGTCGGGATCGCGGCGAGTGTGAAGCTTCACGGCCCGGTAGCCCCAATCCGCCAGGTCTCCGACAAAGGCGACATAGGCCTCGACTGTCTCGAACACCGGCGTGCTGGCATAAACCGGCAGGCTGTCCCGTGCGCCGCCCAGCAAGCGCCACAGCGGCTCGCCTGCGGCACGGGCCATGAGATCCCACAACGCGATGTCGATCAGGGATTCGGCTTTCGGTCCTGTGTCATCGGCATGGCGCAGCAGGCGTTCGTTGACCGCCTCGCGCTCCAGGGCGGAGGCGCCCAGAATCTGGGGCGCCAGCGCGCGCAGGCGACCGGCGAGGTCCCGTTCCGGCCCGGCCTCACCATCGGCCTCTTCAACGGCGATGTTCGACGTGTTCGAAGCCCAGCCTTCCAGACCGTTTGCAGCGGTGAGGCGCAGCATGTTGTCGGTGATGCGGCGGAACCCGTCCTGGCCGGTCCAGCGGCAGGGCGGTGTCGTGGACGGCGTGACGGCGTAAATTCGCACACGAACGATGTCGAGATGACGAGACACGGATGCGCTTTCCTACTCGCCCTTGAAGTTCGGCTTGCGTTTTTCGGCAAAGGCCCGTGCGCCTTCCATGAAATCGTCGGAGAACAGCATCTTCTCGTAAATCGGCAGCCCGCTGCTGCCGTCACCGCCACCCCTGATCGCACAGCGCGTGACCTCGAAACTCTCGGGCAGGGGCAAGTGCATCATGGCACCCAAGGCTTCCTTGAGCGCCTGAAGAGCCAGCGGTGCGCCGTCGGCAATCTCGGCGGCGAGGCTGCGGGCCCGCTCCATCAGTTGCTGGCGCGGAACAACATCATGCACGAGGCCCCAGTGTTTGGCCTCGTCGGCGCCCATGCGGCGGCCCGTGAGGAAGAGCTCCATGGCGACGTTGTAAGGCAGCAGACGCGGCAGACGCTGGATTGCACCGGCATCGGGCAGGAAACCGCGCTGCATCTCGGGCAGGAAGAACTCGGCGTGATCGGCTGCCACGAGAACATCGCAGGCCAGCGCGATCTCGAATCCGCCACCCACAGCGACACCGTTCACGGCACCGATCACTGGCTTTTTCAGGTCCCAGAACTCGACGATACCGGCAAACCCGCCTTCCAGGCCGTCAGCTGAATTCAGAGCGTCGGCGTTGCTTTCAACCTTGGCGATGTCCTTGAGATCCCAGCCGGCGCTGAAGATGCGTTCACCGGTGCCCGTCACCAGGCCGACGCGCAGGTCGACATCGTCCTTCAGCCAGCTCAGGGCTTCATACATCTCAGTGCTGAACTGGCGGTTAATGGCGTTCGCCGGCGGCCGGTCCATCAAGATTTCCAGAACATGGCCGTGTTTCGCGGCATGAACAAAGTCGCCCAAGGTCGCCTCCCCACTGGTTTCCAAGAACCTAGTTCGGAACCGCCATGAACGAAACCACCCCTGAGCCGCCAGCACTGGCCTGCGACGTGAAAACTTGCACAGGAAATTCACATCTCGCTAAAATTCGCCCTGAACATCTACCAACGGATGTTTGGTGAAACAATTGTGGGAGACACGTCATGAATTTGACACGCAAGTTTCTGTCGGCCGTTGCCGGCGGGGCGCTCATGTTTGGTGTGGCCGCGTCAGGCCACGCCCAGAACGCAGAAACAGACGAGCCGATCCGGCTCGCCATGAACGAATGGACCGGCCAGCACGTCAGCACCACCGTCGCAGGCGAGGTGCTCAAGCGGATGGGTTACAACGTCGAGTACGTGACCGCTGGCTATTATCCGCAGGTCCAGGCGATGGCCGAGGGCGACCTGGATGCCTCGCTTGAGATCTGGAGTTCAAACATAGGCGATGGCTGGGACGAGCACTTCGACAGCGGTGCGGTCGAGATTGTTGCGAATTCGGGCCTGCAGCCGCAGGAAGCCTGGTATGTGCCGGCTTATGTGGTCGATATGTGCCCCGGCCTGCCGAACTGGGAAGCGCTCAACGACTGCGTCGACCTCTTCGCGACACCTGAGACCCTGCCGTCGGGCCGTTTCCTCGACTACCCCGCCGACTGGGGTGACAAGAACCGTCCGCGCATCGAAGCTCTGGGTCTGGACTTCATCAACATCCAGTCCGGTGGCGAGGGTGCCATCATCGCCGAGATCAAGTCGGCCTACGAGCGCCAGGCTCCGCTGCTGACCATGTTCTGGGAGCCGCACTGGATCCACGCCCAGTACGACCTGCAGCGCGTCTATCTGCCGGAGTACGAAGAGGGCTGCTTGGAAGATCCGGCTCTCGGCCCGAACCCCGATGTCGCATGGGACTGTGACTGGGCCGGTGCCGAAATCTGGAAGGTTGCCAATCCTTCGCTGGAAGGCAGCCACCCCAACGCCTGGGGCCTGATTGAAGCCTACTCGATCACCAACGCCGAACAGGCAGCGATGATGTCCGAGATCGATGACAAGGGCCGTGACCTGGCCGAGGTCGTCAACGAGTGGCTCGACAACAACCCTGACAAGATGCAGGCCTGGATCGATCAGGCAACGATGTAAGTCACTTAGCAGGTATTTGCAGAAGGGCCGGGCGGCAAGGTCCGGCCCTTTCTTTTGCGCGATCGGGCCGCCTGGCACCCGTCTGATGCCACCCTCCACATACCCAAAACTTGCGATTCACTCCTATCTGCCGCATAGAATTACCACAGAACGCTCATACAAGAGTGCTTCTCGATCCAAACAGTGGGAGACACATAATATGGATTTCGCGCGTAAGTTTACGTCCGCCGTTGCGGCTGGCGCCCTGCTCGTTGGCGTTGCCATGTCGTCAAACGCCCAGAGCATCCCCGAATCGGATGAACCAGTTCGGCTCGCCATGAACGAGTGGACAGGTCAGCACGTCAGCACGACGGTCGCCGGCGAAGTCCTCAAGCGCATGGGCTACAATGTCGAGTACGTCACGGCCGGCTATTACCCGCAGGGTGCCGCCATCGCCGACGGCGACATCGACGCAACCCTGGAAATCTGGACCTCCAACATCGGTGATGGCTGGGATGCCATGTTTGATGAGGGCCGTCTTGAGGTCATCGGCACTGCCGGTCTGCAGCCCCAGGAAGCCTGGTATGTTCCGGCCTATGTCGTCGAGATGTGCCCCGGCCTGCCGAGCTGGGAAGCTCTGAACGACTGCACGGACCTCTTTGCCACAGCCGACACGCTGCCTTCTGGCCGCTTCCTCGACTATCCGGCCGAGTGGGGTGACAGCAACGCCCACCGCATCGAAGCCCTGGATCTCGACTATGTTTCGATCCCGTCAGGTGGCGAGGGTGCGATCATCGCCGAAATCAGGTCGGCGGTTGAGCGGCAGGCTCCGCTGCTGACCATGTTCTGGGAGCCACATTGGCTGCACGCCCAGATCGACATGCAGCGCGTCTACCTGCCCGAGTACTTCGACGGCTGTGAGACCGACGCTTCGCTCGGCTCCAACCCCGATGCCATCTGGGACTGTGACTGGGCTGGCGCCGAGATCATCAAAGTTGCCAACCCTGCTCTCAAGGAAAGCCATCCAGCTGCCTGGAGTCTGATTGATGCCTATTCCATCACCAATGCCGAACAGGCTGTGATGATGGCCGAGATCGACGACAAGGGCCGTGATCTGGTCGAGGTCGTCAACGAGTGGCTCGACAACAACCCTGACCAGGTTCAGAGCTGGGTGGACCAGGCGTCCATGTAAGCTCCTGAGTTCAGGACCAAAATAGAAGGCCGGGTGGCAACACCCGGCCTTCTTCTTTTCTGACTGTTAGAAACGTTTTGATCAGGGCAACGCGAAGTCGGACGAAAGCTCCGTGATCTCGCGACGATAGGGGATTTCGTCAGGCGTCGTTCCCAATTCACGGGCAAAGCGGTGGCCTTCGTAGACGGCTGCAGCAATCGTTGCCGGTCCGTGACAGTCGCCGATCCGGCTCACGGCCGCAGAACCACCAGCGTTGACGAGATCGTAGTAGAGCGAATCAACAGGCACGCGTGAGGTCACCATCAACATGCTTGCTGCCGAGACGACCTTTTCCTTTCCGGAATAGGCACACTGCACGGTGACGCCATCTGGGCCGAAACCGGCCAGTGTATGGCTGGTCACAAGCTCCACACCCAGGCTCATCAACTGGGCCTGCACCCGATGTTGCTCCAGGGTCTGATGCATCCAGGAGGACACAACGGAATCAGGTGTTACCAGCGTGACATCAAGACCATCGGCCCGCAGCTTCTCGGCGACAACGCCGCCCATGTAGTAGTAGTCGTCGTCATAGACCACGACCGGCCCGCTGATCGCGGCACCGTCCATCACATCATCGGGGGTAAAGACACCGGCGCCATCGAGTCCCGGAATCGGGAACTGATGAGAACGACCATAACCGTCCTTGCGCCAGCGCGCGCCGGTCGCAACAGCAATGTGGTCGGCCCCGAACTCCATGGCCTGCGCGGCCTCCAGCCTACTGCCCAGGAACACCTCGACATTGGCCATCTGCTGGATCTGGTAGACGCGGTAGTCGCGTACGCGGCCCCAAGCCGACAGACCGGGCAACCGGCTTTCGCGCGCAACCCGACCACCGAGGTCTTCGGAGGCTTCGGCCAGCGTCACGTCGTAGCCACGGCGGCCTGCAGCCAAAGCCGCTTCCAGCCCGGCCGGGCCCGCGCCGATGATCAGCACACTCTCATCAGCGGTCTTTGGCGCGATACGCTCCGGATGCCAGCCCTTGCGCCATTCCTCGCCCTTGGTCGGGTTCTGGGTGCAGCGCATCGGCGACTGGAGGTGATCCCAACCGACGCAGATGTTGCAGCCGATACATTCGCGGATGTCCTCGATCCGGCCCTCTTCGATCTTCTTGGGCAGAAACGGATCGGCGATCGACGGGCGCGCCGCGCCAATCATGTCCATCACGCCGTTCTTGATCAGCGACACCATGCGATCGGGCGACGTATAACGGCCCACAGCCACGACAGGCTTGGTCGTAACCTGTTTGACGAAGCTGATGAACGGCTCCTGGAACCCCTCGTCGGCAAAGCGGCTGGTGACGCTGTCGTTCTCCCACTCCGCGACGTTGACGTCCCAAAGGTCGGGCACTTCGGCGAGCATCTCGATGATCTCGCGGCCTTCCTTTTCAAACTCCATACCCTCGGCGCCGCGCAGCTCGTCGACGGCAAATCGAGCCACAACACCCATGGTGTCACCGACAGCGTCCTTGGCTTCCTCGATGATTTCGCGGAACAGGCGGATGCGGTTTTCAAGGCTTCCACCATACTCGTCCGCGCGCTTGTTGTAGCGCGGGAGCATAAACTGGCCGGCCAGCGACAGGTTGTGGGCCGCATAACAACAGACAATATCGAAACCGGCCTTCTTGGCCCGCTTGACGGCATTCAGATGCCAGCGGCGGTAGTCCCGGATGTCCTGCTTGTCCATGGCGCGAGCCTGGACCGGAGCATTGCCGACAACCGGCATATGCGATGCGAACAGCGGCACCTCGCGGCTGTAATTGTTGGGAGCAAACTTGCCGTTGTGGGTGGGTTCGATCAGAGCCAACGCTCCGTGTTCATGAACCGCATCGCACATACGCGCAAGATAGGGGATGTCCTGATCGGACCACAGCCGGCCTTCGGTCGCGCCTGTGATGTCGGAGGTCGGATGAATGTCGATCTGCTCGGTCGAGACCACGGCCCAGCCGCCTTCGGCCTTCACACCGCGCATCGCGGCCATGCTGGACGGGAAGGTGCGGCCCATACCGTTGCAATGCGGCACCTGGAAGAAGCGGTTCTTTGCGGTGACAGGACCGATCTTCACCGGCTCAAAGAGAATGTCGTAGCGGGGAGCACGGGCCATCTTCAACCTCCGGGCCAATCACTGGAAAGCCCGACGACTTCCCTGCGGAAGGGCGGTTCGTCGAGCGGTTCGTCGGTATCGAGTTCTCGGGCATAACGGTGCCCACCGTAGACCGCCGCAGCAATCAGTCCGGGCGCCAGGCAATCACCGATCGCCTTCACACTCTTGATCCCAGCCGTCTGCAGTGCGTCCTGGTCGGCAACCAGATCATCATAGAGCTGTGTATGAGCATCCCGCATGGTGACGAGAACGAGCGAGCCACGATCGATCCACGAACGGTTGTCGGAGTAGACACAGGTTAGCTCGATTTCCTGATCACCGATTGTCGACAGTGTCTTGCCGAAATAGAGATCGCAGCCAATGTCCATCAGCCTGTACTGGATGCGCGGCTGCTCCATCGTGTTGTGGGTCCAATGGGCGACATCCGCGGCCGGCGTGAAGTAGATGACCTTGTGCCCCTGCGCCGCAATCTTCTCGGCCAGCGTGCTGGCCATGAAGTAGTGGTCGTCATCGTAGATCACCACAGGCCCCTCGACCTCCACGCCATCCATGATGTCGTTGGGCGAGAAGATGCCGTCCTCGTGGAGTCCTTCTATCGGCGTTCGGTGAGAGCGGCCTATGCCGTCTCGTCGCCAGGACGAGCCGGTGGCAATCGCGACATGGTCGAAGCCGAACTCACGGACCTGCTGGGCATCGAGCTTGCTGTCCATGAAAATTTCGACATTGGGCAGCTTGTGCAGCTGACCGATGCGCCAGTCCCGGACCCGGGCCCAGCTCGAAAGGCCGGGTAACTCGGACACTTGGTTGAGGTGACCGCCAAGCTCTGTCCCGGCTTCTGCCAGGGTGACCTCGTAACCACGCTGACCCAGGGCACGGGCGGCCTCCAGACCGGCCGGGCCGCCACCGACGACAAGAACACGGCTATCGCTGGCCTTGTCCTCGATACGCTCGGGATGCCAACCGCGGCGCCATTCCTCACCCTTGGTCGGGTTCTGCGTGCAGCGCATGGGCATGAACATGAAATCGCCCGACACGCAGATGTTGCAACCGATGCATTCGCGAATGTCGTCAATCCGGCCTTCCTTGACCTTGGTCGGCAGGAAGGGGTCTGCAATCGACGGCCGGGCCGCGCCGATAAAGTCGCATACGCCCTTGTTGACCAGAGAGACCATGCGGTCGACCGACGTGTAACGCCCCACAGCCACCACCGGCTTCTTCGTGACCTCCTTCACCCAGCCGACAAACGGCTCCTGGAAGCCTTCTTCCGCAAAGCGCGCGGTCTGGCTGTCGTTTTCCCATTCCGAGAGGTTCACGTCCCAGAGGTCGGGCAGATCGGCCAGCAGTTCGACCACGGCACGGCCATCACCGTACGACGTGATGCCCTCCTCGCCCAGCAGTTCGTCGACGCCGAAACGCACCGCAACGGCCATGGTGCCGCCCACAGCCTCCTTGGTGTCCTCGATGACCTCCTTCATGAGGCGCACGCGGTTCTCGATGGACCCACCGTATTCATCGGTGCGCTGGTTGTAGCGGGCAGCAATGAAATGCTGCAGCAGGCAGAGATTGTGACCGGCGTAGACATAGACGATGTCGAACCCGGCATCGCGCGCCCGGATCGCACCTTGCTGGTGCCACCGACGAAAGTTTCTGATGTCCTGTTTGTCCATGGCGCGCGCCTGGCCCGGCTCCGTCCCCTCGACCGGGATGGCCACTGGCGCCATAGGAATCTCGCGCGAGACACGGTTATGGCCCGCAGCACCGCCATAGACGAGCTCACAGCCTGCCAAGGAACCATGCTCGTGCACGCCGTCGACCATACGGGCCATGATCGGGATGTCCTGGTCGCTCCAAAGCCGCGCTTCGATGGCCGGCGCGATATCGCCGGTATGGTGGAAGTCGCATTCTTCCGTGCAAACGACGCCCCAGCCGCCCTCGGCCTTGACCGAGCGCATCGCCGCCATCGCACTGGGATACTCCGTGCCCATGCCGTTGCAATGGGGCACCTGATAGAAGCGGTTGCGGGCCGTAACCGGGCCGATTTTTATCTCATCAAACAACACGTCGTAGCGCGAATCACGCGTCATGGAGCCCCTCGGATTTATCTGACCAATCTAGGTTAGCCCGACCGGCAGACAGTGCGCTATCCCTGTGTGCCGACGGCAAGAACCCAGTCGCGGAATGCAACGACCGAAGGATCGCGCAGACGCTCCTTGCGATAGACGACCCAGTAGGAGAACGGGTGTCGGACCTTGCGTTCGGAGAGCCGAACAAGCCTGCCGTCGCGCAGGTCCTGGGTGGCAAGTTCCAGATAGCCCATGGCGATACCGACGCCGTCGATCGCCGCCTGAAACGCCAGACTGGGATCCCTGAACGACAGGCCCTGGATGTCTCCGGGGACCGGCACGCCAGCATCCTCGAACCAGAAGCGCCACTCCTCACCGAGATCGTGGCCCTCGATGTCGGCATGAATGAGAGTTTGCTGAAGCAGAGTATCCGGTGACGGTGATGGACCCAGGCGTTCCGCCAGATCACGGCTGCACAGGGGTGTGAGGTGGATCGGAGCGATCAGGTCCGCCTCAACACCCGGCCAGGGCGGCACACCGCACCGCAGGGCGATATCGGCCTCCATGCCGTCGGGATCGAGATAGCTGAGGGTAGGATCAAGATGAACCGCCACACCGTCTGCACTGGCATACCAGGCGCCCAGGCGTGGGATCAGCCACTTGGCCGCAAAGGTGGGGGTGGTCGTAACCTTCAGGGTCTGTGTCGTGTCCTGTTCGATGAGGCCTTCGATGGTGGCGCCGATACGGTCAAAGGAATCCATCAGCACGGGCAACAGCGTCTGACCGGCTTCGGTCAGGCGTACGCCCCGATTGCTGCGGTGAAACAGGCTGCGGCCCAGAACCTCCTCCAGCCGTTTAACCTGATGGCTGACGGCGCTGTGGGTCACGTTCAACTCGTCGGCTGCCCGCGTGAAGCTAAGGTGCCGCGCAGCAGCCTCGAAGGCGCGCAGGGCGTTGAGATGGAGCGATCCCCGGTGCATGGCCATCCTGATGTGAGATGAATTCACAACCATGGTAAGAAATGATCGCTTGCTGTCAAACGCGACGCAGTCGCATCGTGGGTCATGACAACACGCGCAAACACCACCGTCCCTTTTGACGGCTACCACCAGACCATGCCCGGCAGCCATGACGAGCTCCTCGTCCGCGTTGGGCCGGGCACGCCCGCAGGCGAGTTTCTGCGCCGATACTGGCAGCCGGTGCAGCTTTCGAAGGATCTGGGTAAGCGCCCGAAGCTGATCCGTGTGCTGGGTGAGGACCTGGTGCTCTTTCGCGACAAGAGCCAGCGCGTCGGCCTGGTCCACAAGAACTGCCCGCACCGCCGTGCCTCGATGGAGTTCGGGGTGTGTGAGAAGGGCGGCATCCGCTGCTGCTACCACGGCTGGCTGTTTGATGTGGACGGTACGGTCGTGGAGGCACCGGGGCAGCCTGATGGCGTCGAACAGCGCATCCGCGCCTCGACCCGCCTGGGCGCCTATCCCGTGAAGGAGTACCAGGGCCTGATCTTCGCCTATCTCGGCCCGCCCGACAGCGTGCCAAAGTTCCCGATCTACGACACGCTTGAGATGCCGGGACATTCCATGGTGCCGTACAAGGCGCCCTTCGGCTGCAACTGGATTCAGGTTCAGGATGCGATCCTCGACCCGCTCCACACCGCCTTCCTACACTCGCGCATGAGCCGCGAGCAGTTCTCCGAAGGTTTCGGCGAGATCGGCGAGATGAAGTTCTACGAGCGCCCGTCGGGCTTCATCGGCACGGCGACCCGCCGGGTCGACGACAATGTCTGGGTCCGTGTGAACGAGTTGGTGCTGCCGAATTATACCCAGGCCGGCGCCGCCTTTGCCGCAGACGGCACCCAGCAACGCTACTTCGGACGCACATCCTTTGCCCGCTGGGTCGTGCCGATCGACGATCACGAGACCATGTGTTTCGCTTGGGCCGTGTTCGGCGACCGGGGCGATCCCGAAGAGTACAACACACCCGAGGGGCCTGAGCTGATCGAGCAGGGTGAGGTCTTCGACCGGCCCTATGAACAGCGCCAGGCATTCCCCGCTGACGTGGAGGCCTGCGAGGGCATGGGCACAATCTCCGAGCACGGTAAGGAGAACCTGGTGCCCAGCGACAAGGGCATCCAGATGTACCGTCGCCGGTTGCGTGAGCTTATCGCCGCCCTGCAGGACGGCACGGAGCCACCCCATGCCACATCGATCTGGCCCAATCCGATCCCGACCTACGGCGGCGACACCGTCCTGCGCATGCCGCCCAACGGCGACGACCGCACACTGCTCCAGAAGGCCGGCATGGCCGTGATGGAGATCCAGTTCGATGCCGAGGGCAAGGACGAGAACGAGCGCACAGAGACCGTCATCGCCGCCCTGAAGATCCTGGAAGCGGAAGGCCTCAACGCATGACCGTTCGCGTCCACATCAAAAACAACCACGCCCATCCCGACTCCTTCCCGCCAACCCCGGAATCGGAACCGGTGTTCACGACAACGCGGGAACGCTACGACGCGGTTCTGGCCAGCTATCCCGATCTGCAGGGAAAGCTTGACACGGTGATAGACTGGGACACCGAGAACTTCGCCGAGAGCATGAAAACGGCCGAGGCCCTGATGTGCTGGGACCTGCCGACAGAAGACCTCCGTGACGTCGCGCCGAACCTGAAGTGGATTCACATCATCGGCGCCGGCGTCGAACACCTCTGTCCCATGGACTGGGCGCCCGAAGGGCTGGTGATCACCAACAACAAGGGCGCCCAGGCAGCCAAGGCCGGTGACTTCGGGCTGATGGCCGTGCTGATGCTGCACAGTCACATCCCTGCGATTGCGTCGAACCAGCGCAGCAATGAATGGAATTCGCTCTACTCCACGCCCATCGAAGGGAGGACCGTGCTCATTGTGGGTGTCGGTAGCCTGGGCGGCGGTGCGGCGAAGCAGCTCAAAAAGCTGGGCATCCATGTGCTGGGCGTCAGCCGTCACGGCAACGCGCACGCGGATGTCGACGAGATGGGCACCATGGCCGATCTCGATGCCTTTCTGCCGCGTGCGGACTATATCTTCGTCTCGGTGCCGATGACCCCGGAAACCGTGAATCTGATGAACCGCGACCGGCTCAGCGCGATGAAGCCCGGTTCGGGCATCATCAACATCGGCCGCGCGGCGACCATGGACTACGACGCCCTGGTCGATCTTTTGGGTTCGGGCCATCTCGACGGCGCGATCCTAGATGTCTTCGATCCCGAGCCACTGCCACTGGACTCACCGCTGTGGACCACTCCCAATCTCATGGTGATGCCGCACATCTCGGCTGACGACGGCGAAACCTATATAGAGACGACCTTGACCATCTTCCTCAACAACATGCGACGTTTCATCGCAGGCGAGGAACTCAACAACCTTGTCAGGCCCGACCTGGGCTACTGAACCGACCAAACGGAGGCCTCCATGTCCCTGCCCGATCCCCAATCGCTCGAAGAGGCGCTGTCGCCGCGCGACCGCATCAAGGAGACCGGCGAATGGCTGGTCGAAAAGGGTGTGAAGTACATCCTGTGCTGCTGGATCGACCTGTTGGGCGTGCCCAAGACCAAGCCCGTTCCGATCTCCGACTGGGAGCGGCTGTGCCTTGGCAAGGGACCGCAGTTTGCCGTGCACTCGGTCTCCTTCGTGCCGGAGCTGGGCGCCGCCGATCCCGACCAGATCATGGTGCCTGATCTCGACAGCCTGCTGATCTGCCCCTGGGACAAGACCTGTGCCTGGGTTTTTGCCGATCTGTGGTGGAACGACAAGCCCTACAACGTCTGCCCACGCGGCGCGATGAAGCGCGTCGTGCGCGATTGTGAGGCCAAGGGTTATCAGCTCTATGCCGGTGTCGAGCCCGAGTTCATCGCCCTGCGCTGGAAGGACGGCGGCTTCGTCAAGGCCATGGACAACGATCCGCAGCCCGGCGAAGGCATCCGCCCGCGCCGCCAGGCCTTCGGTTATGACGTCGAGTTCTCGATCGACTCCATGGGCTTTCTGGGTGAGCTGACCGATATCCTGGACGGCGAACTGGACTGGGACCTGCACGATGTGGTCGCCGAGGGCGCCTACAGCCAGTTCGAGCTGGACTTCGGCTACACCGATGTCCTGCGCATGGCGGACCGTCTGGTCTTCCTGCGCATCCTGCTCAAAGAGATCGCCAAGAAACACGGCATGTTCGTCACCTACATGCCCAAGCCGACCATCGGTGACTGGCGTTCGGGCGCCCACATGAACATCTCGATGCGCCATGTCGACGCCCCCGAGATCAACATCTTCGAGACCGCCGAAGGCGGCTGGGACGACCGGGTGTTCGGTGCCGTGGGCGGCCTGCTGCGCCACGGCGGCGCGCTGACGGCCGTGGCCTGTTCGACCGTCAACTCCTACAACGGCCTAGTGCCGCGCGTGGGTGGGTTCGAGGGCGGCACCGTGACCTGGGCGCCGACCCATATGACCTACGGCTACAACAACCGCTCGGCCATGCTGCGCCTGCCGCAGGCCCGTTTCTGCATCGAAAACCGCGCTGCGGACATGTGCATGAACCCCTATCTCGGCCTCGGCATCTCGGCAGCCTGCATGACCGAAGGCGTGGTGAACAGCTACGACCCCGGTCGTCCGCTGAACGAGGATCTTTATTCGCTGAGCGATGCCGAGGTCGAGGCGTCGGGTGCCCAGCGCCTGCCACGCAACCTGCTGGAGGCGGTCGAGACCCTGCGCGACGACGACTTCGTGAAGGGTGTCATGGGTGAGCAGATGCACAGCTCGTTCGTCGCCTACAAGGTCGACGAGTGGGAGCGTTACCACCAGGCCGTGACCGACTGGGAGGTGCAGGAGTACCTGCGTCTCTACTAGACCATGACCGGCCACAGGACCTTTGCCCTGGGCGATGTGACACTGCAGTCGGGCACCGTGCTGAAAGACGCGCAGCTCGTCTACCAGACCTATGGCTCGCTGAACGAAGCGAGCGACAACGCGGTGCTGATCCCCACGTTCTACACGGGTGATCACGTCCGCAACGAGTTCTACTTCGGGCCCGGCAGGGCGATCGACCCGGGACGTCACTTCGTCGTCTCGATCAACCTCTTCGGCAACAGGCTGTCGTCGTCGCCGTCGAACACGGCCGCGCCCCAGGACGGGCCGCGTTTCCCGCACACCAGCTTCCACGACAACGTGGCCTGTCAGCACAGGCTGCTGACCGAGGAGCTGGGCGTCAAACGGCTGAAGCTCGTGACCGGCTGGTCTATGGGCGCATGCCAGTCGTTCCAGTGGGGCGCGCAGTTCCCCGGCATGGTCGATGCCATCCTGCCGTTCTGCGGCTCGGCAAAAACCGCGCCGCATAACATTGTCTTCCTCGAAGGCGTGAAGGCGGCGCTCTGCGCCGATCAGAACTGGAACGGCGGCGACTATTCCACCAAGCCGGTTGCGGGTCTGAAGGCTTTCGGCCGGGTTTATGCCGGGTGGGCGTTTTCGCAGACCTGGTACCGCGAACGCCATTACCGTGCGCTTGGCTTCGAGACCCCGGAAGACCTTCTGGTCGACTGGGAACACGACCATGTCGACAACTGGGACCCCAACAACCTGTTCCACAAGCTCCACACCTGGCAGGCCGGAGACATCAGTGCGAACGAGACCTATGGCGGCGACATCGCGAAGGCGCTGGGTGCGATCAAGGCCAAGGCGATCGTCATGCCGGCCTCAACCGACCTTTACTTTCCGCCCGAAGACAGCGTGATCGAGGTCAGCCACATGCCGAACGCGGAGCTGCGCGTGTTCGACACCGTCTGGGGCCACTGTTGCGCCAGCGGAAACAACGAACCGGCATTCCACCGCTTCTTTGATGAGGCCGCGGCGGAGCTCCTGGCGGACTGACACTGAATCAGAATCAGGGTTTGCCCTTTTCTCCGTAGGCTTTCACCAGACCTTCCTTGCCGAACATCTCGTCGATGGCCTGAGGCCCGAAACGTTTTGAAAGTTCGATGAAGCGGTCATCCTCACCGGCACGCCAGATCATCCGTTCGGAATAGGCGGGCATCAGATCGTCCTCGCGGCGTCGCTGATAACCGCCCAGCTCTCTTCGAGCGCCGCTTCGACATCGTCAGACCGGGTCCAGGCGGACTTGTAGAGGATCAGTCCGCCACACCCCAGCAACCAGGTCATGTTGGGCAGCAGGCCGTAGCCCTTGTGCGCAGTCCCGGTCATGTCATCGAGCAGGATCGGCCGCCGGATGTTCTGTTCGTCACGGTACTGGCGCGCGTGGTCACGCTTCATCGCCATGGACTCGTGAGGCGGAAGGTTGTCAGCCGGGTGGGCTTCGCGGACATACACAACACCGATCGCACGGACCGGTCGGCGTACCGGATGGCGATGTCTTCCATCGCCTCGGCCGCCATCGTGCAATATGCTCAGCTGTAGCTGCCGAACTCCATCAGGACCGCACCGGTCTTCCAGAGATCCTTCAGGTGAACCGTCTCGCCGGAGGAGAGATCCTCCAGCGCCATATCGGGCGCGACGGCCCCGACGTTTGGCGCGTCATAGAACCTCTCGAACTTGTCGGCCTTCTCACCCGTCGGCGGAAAGTGGGCGTAGTTGTAGTCGTCCATGTTCACTCCTCTTGTGTCGCTCACCTCACCATACGACCCGCTCCGTTCCTGTCGGGCCCGACCATGAAGCAAGGCCAGCAACAGCGGTCCTGAACATGGAAAGAGCGCTAGAGCGTCTCTTCGAGGCCCCAGATCGCAGTGACCTGGCTGGAGAGGTGGCCGCCGTTGCCGTGGCTCAGCGCGGTTCTAGCATCGGCGATCTGGCGTTCACCGGCCTCGCGACGAAGCTGCTGTATCGCTTCGATCACGGTGAAGATGCCGTACATGCCGGGATGGACACAGGAGAGACCGCCGCCGTTGGTGTTGACCGGAAGACTCCCGCCGGACGCGATGCGGCCATTCTCAACAAACCGACCACCCTCGCCCTTGGGGCAGAAACCGAGATCCTCGAGGAACAGGATCGTGTTGATGGTAAAGGCGTCGTAGAGCTCCAACACATCCATGTCGCCGGGTGTCATGCCGGCCATGGCAAAGGCGCGCGGTCCGGTGTCGCTGGCACTGGTCAGCGTGAGATCAGCGGTTTCCGAAATCTGGCGATGCCAGTGCGCCATGGCCGCACCCAGCAGGAACACCGGCGTCCGCCTGAGATCACGGGCACGGTCGGATCGGGTCAGAACAACCGCACCGGCGCCGTCGGTGACCAGGCAACAATCACGCACCGTGAGCGGATCACAGACCATGCGGGAGGCCAGAACATCGTCGATCGTGAGGGGATCACGCATGAAGGCCATGGGATTCTTCTGAGCCCACTGCCGTGCCGAAACCGCGACCGACGCGAGCTGCTCACGGGTCGTCCCGAACTCATACATATGGCGCGATGTCACCAGGGCGTACGAGCTGATGGGGTAACGCGGTCCGTAGGGTTGCTCATAAATCAGCGGCTCGCTGGTCGAGGGCGAGAGCAGACGGCCCGCTGCACTGCGCTGATTGCTGCCGTAGCAGACCAAGGCCGTGTCGATCAGCCCGGCCTGAAGCGCGAGAGCAGCCCAGATGAGATGGGCCACGGGTGACGACCCGCCAATCTGTGTTCCTTCCGACAACGTCGGCCGAATGCCGAGGTACTCGGCCACGTTAAGCGGCGCGAAAATGTTCTGCAGGTTCGAGGCGAACAGGCCGTCTACATCGCCGAAGGTCAGTCCGGCCTCATCCAGCGCCTGTTTTGCGGCTAGTGCCGTGAGATCGAGATGACTCAGGCCTGGCGCCGCGCCGATCCCTGAAAGCCCGACACCAACGGCGGCGACCTCACCGCGAAAACTGCCATCCTTACTCATGCCGGATCGAACACGACGAGAGGTTCACCGTCCTGTTCGGTGATTCGGGCGGTGACGGCCATGCCGATCACGACGTCCTCCGGCGCCAGGCCCTCGACACGGGAGGTCATGCGCACACCTTCGTCCAGGTCGACAAGGCAGAGATTGTGCGGTGGCCCCTGGTCGGGACGTTTGCGGATCACGGTGGTTGCGTGAACCGTGCCCTGCCCCGAAACCTCGACCCAGGCGAGGTTATCGCCGTGGCAGTGTGGGCAGAGCAGACGTGGAAAGAAGACATGGCGACTGCAGGCGCCGCAGCGCTGGATGGCCAGACGGCCTTCTTTCAGGTGCTCGGCATACTGCCGGTCAGGGCCGTCAGGGAGCGGGCGGGGCACAGACATCTCCATCGCGCACAGGCATGGCGCAGGTCATCAGCGGCACGGCTGCCGCCGTACCATCGGGAGCGAAGGACGAGAGCGCCCCCTGCCATTCAGCGGCATCGGCAAGATCAACGGTGAGAGAACCGAAGCCGTCGGCTGTGCCCAGAAGGGCGCTGACCCAACCAGTCGTGGCCTGGCCGTCGACCTCCATCGCAACCGGCAGAGCCACCACGTTGGCATCCGGATTGTACCGCGATGCCGCATCGACAGACTGCCCGTTCACCTCGAACGACGGACAGGAACTCTCTGCGCCATCAACGATCACACGCACCAGCAGGACCGTGGCGTCCTCGACGGGATCATGTGCGACGATGCTGTAGCTAGCGATAGTGTCAGCGCGGGACGGCATAGCGACAAGACCCAGCGCGAAGACAACGGCGATCAGAGCCCTCTTTAGAATCAGCATCCCTCCTCCATCCTCATCGCCCCACTTGATAGGCGATCCATCTTCTGCCGTGGGCAAATCCGATGAGGACGCGAGATGGATGGCCGGGTCAAGCCGGGCCATGACTGGAGTGAAGAATAGGCGCAACCCAGCTTCCATCATGTCACCACCGCCAGGCCGTTGTTCAGAACGACGGCATCGCGTTCGAGGACGCGGGCGCGGAAGGACACCTCGGAGCCGTCCTGCCACATCTCTGTGCGGATGGTCTCGCCGGGAAAGACAGGGGCGGAGAAACGGACATCGAAGCGGATGAGCCGTCCGGGGTCGTAGTCGCAGAGGGTCTTGAGCACCGCGTGGCCGGCCACCCCGAAGGTGCAGAGGCCGTGCAGGATCGGGCGGTCGAAGCCGGCCTCCCGCGCGACATCGGGGTCGGCATGCAGCGGATTGCCGTCACCGTTCAGACGATAGATCAGGGCCTGCTGCGGCAGTGTGGGCAGATCACAAACATGATCAGGTTCCCGCTTGGGCAGGGTGTGCACCGGCCGCACCGGGCCGCCGAGGCCACCGAATCCGCCGTCACCCCGGCAGAAGGTAGTGCGGGTGATGGTGGCATAGAGCTCCTCGGTGTCAGCATCCCTGACCTCGCGGGAAATATAGATCAGCGCGCCCCGACCTTCGCCCTTGTCGATGATCTCATCGATCCTGCTGCGCGCGACGATGCGCGCTTCGGCGGGCAACGGACGATGCAGTGTGACGCCCTCCTCGCCATGGACGACACGTTTCCAGTCGACGCCTGTTTCAGGATCGCGCAACCAGAAGCCCGAGGGCGCCATGACCACAGCCATGGTGGGCAGTGCCAGCATGTCTTTTTCATAGGTGAAGCGAAGTTCGTTCGCGTCCACGGGATCGAATCCCAGACCGACGCTCAGGGCATAAAGCGCCGAATCCTCCCAGGTCCAGGTGGCGACATGGTCCCCGAAGTCCCAGGCTTTGAGTTTGTCGTAATCGATGGTCATGGCTCAGCCTCGCAGATCGGCATGGCCGTTGTCGATGACCGTGGCGCCCCGCTGCACGGCACGCACGCGGAACGACACGGCGTCCTCTCCCCGCCAGATGTCTGTCGCAAGGGACTCACCGGGATAGACCGGCGCGGTGAAACGGCCGAAAAAGCTCGTCAGGCCTACGGGATCATGACCGCAGCAGGCGGCAACGATCGCATGGCAGGCCAGACCGTAGGTTGCGAGTCCATGGAGGATCGGACCGTCGAAGCCTGCCTCGCGGGCAAAGTCATCCTCGACATGGAGATGATAGTGATCCCCGGAGAGACGATAGAGCAGCGCCCCCTGGGTCAACGTCGTGCGTTCGACCACAACATCGGGCTCACGATCCGGCAGAGCGGGGCGATATGTTGGCGGCGGCGCGTCACCACCGAAGCCTCCGGCGCCGATCAGCACATCGGTCTGACGCCGCGTGGCAAGCAGGATCCCTGTCGCTTCGTCATGCATCTCTTCTTCCAGGATCATGACGCCGTGGCCGCTCTCTCCCCGGTCATAGAGGTCGACGCGGCTGATCCGGCTGCTGATGGTGCCGTTCGGCGGCAGCGGCTGATGCAGGGTCAGCAACTCGTCGCCATGAACCCCCGCCGCATCACCAAGGCCCAGATCGGGATCGGCGAACCACAGCATGTCGCTACCCAGGACCGACGCCATGGTGGGCAGAACCTTCGGACCCCATTCCTCATAGACAAAGGGCAGTTCGTCGCGCGCCACGGGATCGCTGCCAAGCCCCAGGCCCAGAGCGTAGAGCTGGACATCCCGTTCGGTGTAACTGCGGCGATGGGACGGTGGGCTGTAGGCGGCGACCTTGCTGGGATTGGGCCGGATCATATCGGGTCCCAAGGAAAGACATCGGCAGAGACATCGGGGCCGTAGAGATCGTTCTCGAAGGCCGGCGCCATCTGGTCGGCCAAGGCACGTGGCGTCCAGCCGCCGTCACGGTGAAGCGAGCGGACAGGACGTGGCTGGCTCATGAGAAACACCTCGTTGCCACGGACACAGAAGATCTGGCCGGTGATGCTGGCGGCGTCCTCGGAGGCCAGGAACACAACCATGGGCGCGATCTTGGCCGGCGCGAGCGACTTCAGCTTTTCGACACGGGCCTGCTGGTCCTCGGTTTCCGTGGGGATCGATCCGATCATGCGCGACCAGGCAAAGGGCGCCACACAATTCGAGCGCACGCCGAAGCGGGCCATGTCGAGGGAAATCCCGCGGCTGAGGCCGACGATTCCCATCTTGGCAGCCGCATAGTTGGCCTGGCCAATGTTGCCGATCAGACCGGAGGTCGACGTGAAATGAACAAAGGCGCCGGAGCCCTGCTCGCGGAACAAACCGGCAGCGGCACGGCTGGTGTTGAAGCTGCCACGTAGATGAACGTCGATCACGGCGTCAAAATCTGCATGGCTCATCTTGTGAAAGATGCGGTCGCGCAGGATCCCTGCGTTGTTGATCACGGCATCCAGACGGCCGAAGGCATCGAGTGCCGTGGCAATCATGCGCTCGGCACCGGCAGGGTCGGCCACGTTGTCACCGTTGACCACGGCCTCGCCGCCCGCCGCTCGGATCGCCTCGACCGTCTCGACAGCCGGACCCTGGTCCTCACCGGCGCCATCGAGCGAAGCACCGAGATCGTTCACGACAACGGCCGAGCCTTCCCGGGCTGCCAACAGCGCAATCTCGCGTCCGATGCCCCGTCCGGCGCCAGTCACCAGAACAACCTTGCCTGTCATCATGCCGTCCGCCATGGGTTTGTCCCCTCAATCGCCGCGACACTGTTCCATCGCGCATCGGCACGGTCAAAGATAGAGTCTGATTGCGGCGAGCCTTAAGGCTCGCCTGTGTTCCCTCAATCGCCGGGCGCTCGCTCCGCTCGCTTGGCTCTGGGTCCTGACCGGACCGTCGCGCAGTCGCGCTCTAGACAGCGAACAAAGCAGCTTTTCGTTCGCTACCGAAATGAGTGTTCCTGAAAGGACATCGCCCATGAACAAAGACGTCTACACCCGGCTGGCGAAGCTCTCGACAGCGACCATCTCGACGCAGCTTTTCAAGCGGGGCATTCGGGCCGTCTACATGGACGGCATTGCGCCTCTGGTGCCAGGCCAACCGACCATTGCAGGGCCAGCCTTCACGATGCGCTGCCTGCCCTTCCGGGAAGACCTCTTCGACCCCGAGGCCTTCGGTGATCCCAAGAGCAGCCAACGACGCATGATCGAAGGCGCTCCCGAAGGTTCCATCGTGGTGATCGGGGCGCGCGGCAGTACGGCGGCCGCCGTGATCGGCGATATTCTGGCAACACGACTCAAGGTGCGTGGCGTCGCCGGACTGGTCACCGATGGTGCAGTGCGTGACGCCGCGGGTGTTGCAGCCTCGGGCCTGCGAGTCGTCTGCGCGGGTGCTTCGGCGCCGGCCAACGCCACGGCCTTCAGCGATGGCGGTCTCGATCTGCCCATCGCTTGCGGTGGTGTCACCGTTTACCCCGGCGACGGCATCATCGCCGACAGCGACGGCGCCATAGTCATTCCCGCCGATCTGGTGGCCGACGCTGTGGATGGCGGCGAAGAACAGGAGAAGCTGGAAGCTTGGGTGCTGAAGCAGGCCGAAAGCGGCACCCCCATTCCCGGTCTCTACCCCCCCGATGACGAGACGCTGGCACGTTACAAGGGGGACACGGAAGGCAACGCGTGATCCTTCGTATAGAGAGTTGGCTTTATCCCTAATATCGAAATATCTCGATATATGGACATCAACAAGGCCATCGCAGCACTCAACAATCCCATGCGCCGACAGATTCTGGCGTGGCTGAAAGATCGCACGAACTTTCCGCCGGCCCTGCCAGAGCATGCCGATCTCGAAGGCGTTTGTGTGGCCTACATCCAGGACAAGGCCGGTCTCTCGCAGTCGACCATCTCGAACTACATGGGGTTGTTGAAGTAAGCCGGGCTTGTGGTGTCAGAACGACACGGCCAGTTTACCTTCTACCGCCGTGAAGAAACGGCCACCCGCGCGTTCCTAGACGCCGTGGAGAGCGAACTCCTGAGAACTTAGATTATCGTGCAACGGCACTCTCGACTGACCAACGTTCGCGCTTGAAAACCGAAATATTGAGATATTTCCATGAACGGTAAAACCGTGTCAGTTCAAGGCGAAGACAAGACGGCAGCCAGCCCCCGCGGTATTCTCGGCGCTCCCTTGGAGCTGCCCTGCGGCATCGTTCTCAAAAAACGGATTGCCAAATCGGCGATGTCCGATTCTCTGGGTGGCGGCGTCACGGCATGGTACTCGATGCGCCTCACCGCCCTGGGAGACGACGCTGAACACAGCTTCACGCTTACGCCTGCCGACGCTCTCAGAATTTACAAGGAGCGTGACGCGGAACACTGCGTCCGCTGGCTCAAGGCCTTCCCAGACGTCTGACGAGGTCCCTAGGCCGCTTCGGCCATGCGGCAGTAGCAGGAGGCGCGGACAGGGACGTCGCAGCGGGCGGAGGCGAGATCGAGCCGTTGCTTGATGATTCGTGCTTCGCCCTTCTCACCTCGACGGACAAGACATTCGTGCAGACCGTGCAGGCTCCAGACGTTGTCCGGGTGCTGGCAGGGCCGGCGCAGAGTGTCGTCGAGACCGAGGTCGGCGCGGTAGACGGCCTCGGCTTCCTCGTAGCGGCCCTGCTCCATGAGCAGGGCGCCAAGTGCATGGCGCGTCGGCTGCATCCAGGCCCAGGGTTCGTCATAGGGCAGGTGATCGTTGATCTCGACCGACTTGCGCAGATGATCGAAGGCGACATCATAGTTGCCCTTGCGATACTCCAGTTCGCCCAGAAGCATCTGCTCGGCGACCGACAAGATGTCGCGGGCGGTGTTGTTGAAGAGGCGCCGTGAGTCCGGGACCCGTTCCAGCGCTTCAAAAAACAGATCGCGTTCGGCCTCGGCCTCCGCCACACGGCCGGTCGCCGCATAGGCCACGGCCCGCGTGTAGCGGATCGTGGCGGTGGTGACGCAGTAAAGGTCGGGATCGTCCGGCAGGGGCTCATCTAGAATCTCCTGCCATTTGCCGAAGCGGATCAGCACGTGCTGCTTGATCGGAATGTAGGCTTCGAGCCAGTCGGCATAGGGCGGGTTGCCGACCTCCAGCACCTCTTTCGGGGTCGTGGCGATCAGCTCCTCGGCGGCCTCCATAGCGGGCTTGTACTGGCCCAGGAACATCGCGCCATAAGCCTTGAAGTGATAATCGTGCGCCCGGTAGCCGGTGTAGTAGTTCAACACCCCTTTCCGCTCGACAAACATACGGTCGGCGACCACCGCAGCGTGGTTGCGCTCAACCACGGCCTGGTAGTTGCCGCAAAGAACATCGATATGGGTCGGCATGTGCCGCAGGTGGCCCGAATCCGGCATGGTGTCGTAGAGCGCGTCACCGGTCTTGAGTGCCCGCTCCGGATGCGGTGACATCTCCATGACGTGGACATGCATGTGCAACAGGCCGGGATGAACCCAGGCGCCCTCAACGGATTCGAGCGCGCCTTCGAGCACTGCGATGATCTCGGCTGTCGACGCCCCCTCGCTCATCTCGCCGGTATCGAGATCCCACAGGGCCCAGGGGGTGCGGTTCATCATGGAATCGGCAAAGAAGGTCACGACATCGAGATGGTCACCGTGGGCCGCGTGAATCGGCCGCATGGCGGCGGCAAAGGTATCGTTCCAGGCCTCATAGTCCTCGCCTTCAAGCGGATAACGCTGGACCAGCGCTGCGCAGAGGGACTGTTCAAGCGGTGAGGCGTTCGCCGCCATCTCGAGCGCACGACGGCTCTCGCTGCGGCAACGCTTCAGGCTGACCGGCCGCTCCTGTTCGCCGAAGTCGGGCCATTGCTTGTTATAGTTGGGTCCCGCCGCATAGGCGATGCCCCAGACAGCCATGGCACAGGCCGGATCGGCGGCCTCGGCACGTTCGAAGCAGTCCACGGCCTCCTCGTGGTTGAAGCCGTAACACCAGGCCAGACCACGATCGAACCAGGTCTGCGCCTCAGGCGACGACGTGGTGACCGGAAAGCTGTAGTTGCCGAGATCGTAATCGTAATCGCTCATGGGGCCCCTCCCGCTGCATGGGTCTCGAGATAGTCGTGGCACATCTCGCGCAGGCGGTCGCGGTCGAAGCTGGGACCGTGACCGGCGTGGACCACCGTGACCGGAAGCGCCATCAGCCGTTCCATGGTCTTGCAGTAGACCGCAATATCGCTTTCAGGAAGCATGTCGAGCAACGGGCCGTCGTCATAGGCGGCATCGCCGGAAAAGAGCGTGCCGGTCTCCGCCTCCCACAGGCCGATACTGCCCGGCGAATGGCCCGGTAGTTCCATGACCTCAAATCGGCGGTTGCCGATCGAGACCTCGTCGCCCTCGTCGACGATGCGCGTGGCCTTCGCGGGTTCGACCTTGTAGGCGCGGGCGTCGTAACCGGGACGCGGCAGGGCATCGATCAGGCATTCGGAGATCTTGTAGCCGGACTGTTCGATGCATTCGACGAGCTCGGGGTCCATGTCCTCGCGAAAGAGCGAAAACCGGTTGTCCGCATCCTCCATGACCTCCGCCTCATGGCGACCGACCATGCGGTGTTCGAACTCGTGCAGGCTGCCGACATGATCGAAATGGGTGTGGGTCGCAAAGGCTATGACACCATGGCCGAACAGATCCTCGATCGCAGGCTTGAGCTCGGCCACGCCCATGCCGGTGTCGACCAGAAGATCGGTCTCGGACCCTCTGATATGCCAAATGTTGCAGCGGCCCAGCGGATCGATATGGGGCTCCCAGATCACCGTGATGTCGTCATCAATCCGCTTGCGCTCGAACCAGCGGTCGGCAATCTCGAAACTCATGATGCGGGCTCCCCCTGCTGTGGCCGCATGATAGCGGGGGGCGGGCAGAGACGCGACTGCAGAAAAGCCGCAATCTCCAAGCGTTCTACTCGGCGGCGTCCGCGACGATGTAGCCTTCCTTCCTGTCTCTCTCAGCCAGCGCGGGGTCGCGGTCGGCGGGGTTGCCCCAGCCGCCACCGCCCGCACCCTGGGTGCGCAGGACGTCGCCGCGTTTGAGGATGATGCCGATCATTTTGCTCTTGAGATTTCGCTCTTCGGGCGTGCCGGGGTTGTGGATCAGGGCGGCGCCGGTGCCGTCCTCACCGCCGTGCAGGCCCCAGGGCACGGTGTCAGGCCGCGTCTGCTGGCAGTAGCCGGTCAGTATGCCGGTCTCGGCCAGGACCTCGTAGTCACGCCGGATGCCAAGGCCCCCGCGGTACTTGCCCCGCCCTCCCGAGCCGTCGACCAGGGCGGTTTCGCGCACGCGCACAGGGCTGAGCGTTTCCATGATCTCGGCCGACAGGATGGCGCAGTTGCCACCGTGGCTGTCGATGGCGTTGAGCCCGTCGCGGCCTTCGGCGCCGCCCATGCCGCCACCGATAATATCGGCAATGATGTAGTAGGGCTGGCTGCCATCGTCCTCGGCCATCTCGGGCCGGTCATCGAAGCCACCCAGCACGAAGCTGGGGAACGAAGTGTGGCAGCCTGCCGCGGCATACTCACCGGCGACCGGCGAGAGCGCCTTGAGCACGACATCGGCCATGGCCTGCTGGGTGATGTGACGGACGGAGACCGCTGCCGGGCGGATCGGGTCGAGCACGCTGCCGCGCCGGGTCTTCACATGCACCGGACGGTCGCAGCCCTGGTTCTGTGGCAGATCGGGGGCCAGGATGCACTTCACCGCGTAGTGGATCATCGACAGCGCCGAAGCCTCGGGGCAGTTGAGACCGTTGGCGCGCTGGTCGTCCGAACCGGAGACGTCGACCGTGATGTCGTCGCCCTCGATCGTGACGGCGGCATGGAGCACGATCGGCTCATCGGTGTTGACGTCGTCCTCCATCAGCACCGTGGCCTCCCAGCGCCCCTCGCCGAGCTCGGCGATGGCGCGCCGCATGTAGGTCTCGTTGTAGTCGAGGCAGGCATCGCAAAGCTCACGGAAGCGATCGTTGCCGTAACGCCCGGCCAGCTCGTCGATCCGCCGCTCGCCGGTGCGGCAACCGGCGATCTGGGCGCGCATGTCGCCCGCCGAGCCGCGCGGATCCCGCACATTGGCGGCAAGAATGTCGAAGATCGCCTGGACCGGCCTGCCTTCCTCCACGATCTTGAGCGGCGGCAGGATCAGGCCTTCGGCGAAGACTTCCAGATTGTCCGGGCTTTCGCTGCCGGGCACCTTGCCGCCGATGTCGACATGGTGGGCAATGGTGGAGGTGAGCGCGATCAGCTCGCTGTCATGGAACACCGGGCTGAAGAGGCAGACATCCATGGTGTGCGTGCAGCCCTGGTAGGGATCGTTGCAGACGATGATATCGCCGGGCTTCCACTCCTCGCGCGGAATCCTCGCGAACATGTAGCGGATCGAGGTCGACATGATGCCGAGCTGGGCCGGGATCGTTTCGGCCTGGCTGAGCATGTCCCCTTCGGGCGTGAAAAGGCCGCAGGAATAGTCGTACATATCCCAGATGATCGAGGAGAAGGCCGCACGGCGCAGAGCCATCGACATCTCTTCGGCAATGCCCGCCAACTGATGCTGGAAGACATCGCGGGTGATGGGGTCGATCTCACTCATGACAACACTCCCGTCTATTCCGCCGCCTGGGCGGTGACATAACCTTCTTGCAGATCCACAGCGGCCAGCACCGGGTCGCGTTCGGCCGGGTCACCCCAGCCGCCGCCGCCCGAGCCGACGACACGAAGTACCTCACCCCGCATCATGACGCGGGACGGAATGCGTGCAAGCAGCACCTCCTCCCGGTCGGTACCGGGGTTCATGACAAAGGCCGCCTTGCCTCCCGGCCCACCGCCTTCGACGCCCCAGGGCGCGGTTTCGTCGCGCTGCTGCTGGGAATCGCCGATCAGCATGCCGCGCTCGGTCAGAAGCTCGAAATCACGCAGGATACCGAGACCGCCGCGTTGGCGGCCCGTGCCACCGGAGTTCGGCACCAGCTCGGTGCGCAGGACCCGCAGCGGGCTAATGGTCTCCACAACTTCGGCCGAGATGATGCTGCAGTTGCCGCCATGGGTGTCGACCGCAGTGAGACCGTCATAGGTCGCCGAGGCACCCATGCCGCCGCCCACGATATCGGACACGACATAGTAGGGCTGGCTGCCGTCATCTTCGCGCGTTTCCTCGCGGTCATCGTGACCACCCACGACAAAAGCCGAAAACGACACCTGGGAGCCCGCAGCCGAGAGCTCCGGGTGCAAGGGCACCATGGCCTTCAGCACGACATCAGCGAGCGCCTGCTGGGTGTGGTGGCGTGTGGCCACGGCAGCGGGGCGATCGGGATCGAGGATGGAACCCTTGCGCATTTTCACGCTGACCGGCCGGACGCAACCTTCATTCTGCGACAGCGTCGGCGTGGTCATGCATTTCACCGCGTAGTGAGACATCGAAAGGGTCGAACACTCGGGATTGTTCAGCGAGAATGGGCGCTGGTCGTCCGAACCCGTGACATCGACCTCGATCTCGTCACCCCGGATGGTGACCCTGGCATGAAGACGGAACGGTTCCAGCGTCGAGACGTCGTCTTCGACCAGGATCGAGGCCTCGGCCGTGCCGTCCGGCAGCGCTCCGATGGCGCGGCGGGCATAGGTTTCGGTGTAGTCCAGACAGGCCGTGATCAACGCCGCGAACTGATCGTGACTGTAGCGTTCGGCCAGCATGGCAACGCGCCGCTCACCGGTGCGGCAGCCTGCGATCTGGGCCCGCAGGTCACCCTCGACGTATTCGGGCAGGCGGACATTCGCCCGCATGATGCGAAAGGCGGTGTCGTTGGGTTCACCGGCCTCGAAGAGCTTAAGCGGCGGCAGGATCAGGCCCTCGGCAAAGACCTCCTCGTTGTCGGGCCCGCCGGAGCCCGGCAGCCGGCCGCCGATATCGAGGTGATGGGCGATGGTGGAGGTAATCGCGACGATCTCGCCCTCATGGAACACCGGGCTGAAGAGCACGATGTCCATGGTGTGGGTGCAGCCGCGATAGGGGTCGTTGCAGACCAGAACGTCACCGGGCTTCCAGACCTCAAGCGGAAACTCCCTGAACATGTAACGCAGGGCGGTCGACATGATGCCGAGCTGCGCGGGGATCGTATCGGCCTGGGCGATCATGTCACCATCCGGGGCAAAAAGCCCGACCGAATAGTCCCACATGTCCCAGATGATCGAGCTGTAGGCGGCCCGGCGCAGGGCGGTCGACATCTCGTCGGCAATGCCCGTGAGCTGATGCTGGAAGACGTCCCGCGTGATGGGATCGATTTCCGTCATCAGGCCATCCCGATCCGCAGAACCTGCCCGGCAGCCACCGAGGCCCGTTGGCCCGCCAGCACGACCGTTGTGGTGTCGCGCTGGATGATCACGGCAGGACCGGACACGGTCTGGCCCGGCTCCAGATCGTCGCGACGGTAAACCGGCGTGTCGTGAAAGCCTTCGTCGGCATCCAGACAAACCGGACGATGGGACACCGGTTCCGGTGCACCGACCGATTCAGCGCCTTCTGACGGCAAAGCCGCCTTGGCGGTGCGGCCGAAAGCCTCGACCCTGAGATTGACAAACTCGACCGGAGCCTCGGGATCGGTATGGCCATAGGCCTGATCGTGGTGGTCGTGGAACACAGCGGCCACCGCATCGGGCTGCCACCAACCTGCCGCGCCCGGCTCCGGCAGGGGCACCAGAAGCTCGTGGAACTGACCGCTGCAGCGCATATCGGCCAGGAAGCGGAACCGGCGGACCTCGGTGGCGATACCGTCGCGGCCCAGGGCCTGGTCGAGCTCATCGCGCAAGGCACCCAGTCGTTCGGTCAGTTCAGCCTCCTCGACCTTGTGAAAGCGCCGCTGGAACGCGGTCTGGGTGGTGTGACGGATGTCGGACATCAGCAGGCCCTGCGCTGCATAAACACCGGGATTCAACGGCACCAACACCTCGGCCATATCGAGATCACGGGCCATGAAGGGCGCATAGATCGGCCCTGCTCCACCGAAGGCCAGCAGGGCGAAGTCGCGAATGTCGAGGCCGCGCTCGACCGAAAGCTTGCGGATGGCCTGGATCATGCCGGCGTTGGCCACCCGGACGATGCCCAGGGCCGCGGCCTCAAGTGAAAGGCCGAGAGGATCGGCGATGGTCGTCTGGACGGCCTGACGTGCCAGATCGGCATCGAGCGGGATTTCACCACCCAGGAACTCGCCGGGATGAAGAATGCCCAGAACCACTGCGGCATCGGTCACCGTGGCATCGGTCCCACCCTGGCCATAACAGGCGGGGCCTGGCTCAGCGCCGGCGGACTGCGGGCCGACCCGGAGCGCGCCGCCGAGATCGACATGCGCGATCGAACCACCACCGGCCGAAATGGTCTCGATATCGAGCGTGGGCAACCGCAGGGGTTGGCCGTCGATGTGACGCTCAGTCACCATGCGCGGTTCGCTCGAAGCGATGACCGAGAAGTCTGCCGACGTGCCGCCCATATCGAAGGTGACGAGGTCGGGCACATCAAGTTCCCGAGCCATGGCAGCTCCGGCAATCACGCCACCGGCGGGGCCTGACAGCAGCATGGCTGCGGGATTATCGCGGGCAGACCGGGGCGTGGCGACCCCACCGTCGCTGCG